>Ga0099825_1002483_pt1 | contig 24520 bp, 7 predicted proteins | sample SiratroredBW_FD_76838 | JGI IMG/M metagenome (GOLD analysis project Ga0099825, IMG submission 76838) | Root nodule microbial communities of legume samples collected from California, USA - Siratro red BW | ecosystem: Host-associated > Plants > Roots > Nodule | place: USA: California | collected... | reverse complement strand
ATTATTTTTGTTTATAAAAGCTAAAATAATTCTCATAATTTAAAAAATAAAAAAAAAAAAAATTTTCTTTTGACCCTTTTTTTTTTTTTTCAAGCCAAGTTTAGTCTAATGGGTAAGTGCTGAGTTTGAGTTATCTAATGTTGCTAAATGTGTTCAAATCAAATTTGAAACAGGAAAAAATGTCAGAGACAAAACCAGACACACCGTTGATGCCACCATCATCGCGGAACCTTCCAGATTTCAAAAAGTCCGTGAAATTGAAGTATGTGAAGCTTGGTTATCATTACCTCATCACTCATGGCATGTACCTGTTTCTTTCCCCTCTGGCGGTTGTCATTGCTGCACAGCTCTCAACCTTCTCCCTCAAAGATCTCCATGACATTTGGGAGAATCTACAATACAATTTGATATCCGTCATTCTATGCTCCACCCTGATTGTATTTTTGTCCACACTATACATTATGACTCGTCCAAGACCTGTGTACCTTGTCAATTTCTCATGTTACAAGCCCGAAGAAGCTCGCAAATGCACAAAGAAGATATTCATGGACCAGTCCAGGAGGAGTGGTTTTTTCACAGAGGAAACTCTTGAATTCCAGCGGAAGATTCTGGAGAGGGCTGGCCTTGGGGAAAGCACTTACTTTCCAGAAGCTGTTCTCAATGATCCTCCCAACCCTTCAATGCAAGAGGCAAGAAAAGAGGCTGAGCTTGTTATGTTTGGTGCAATTGATGAGCTGTTTTCTAAGACTTTTGTGAAGCCTAAGGACATTGGAATTCTGATTGTGAATTGTAGCCTCTTCTGCCCGACGCCCTCTCTTTCGGCAATGATTATCAATCATTATAAGCTTAGAGGGAACATAAAGAGCCTCAACCTTGGTGGAATGGGATGCAGTGCCGGTCTCATTTCAATTGATCTTGCTAAGGACCTTCTTCAGGTCCACCCCAATTCCTATGCATTGGTTGTTAGCACAGAAAACATCACTTTGAATTGGTACTCTGGCAATGACCGATCCAAGCTTGTTTCCAATTGTTTGTTCCGAATGGGAGGGGCTGCCATTCTTCTTTCCAACAAAGGCTCTGATAAAAGAAGATCCAAATACCAGCTGGTTGACACAGTTCGCACTAACAAGGCTTCTGATGACAAGTGCTTCGGCTGCGTTATCCAAGAGGAAGATTCCAATGGCAAGATTGGTGTCACTTTGTCAAAAGATTTGATGGCAGTTGCTGGTGATGCTTTGAAAACAAACATCACCACATTGGGGCCTCTTGTCCTTCCAATGTCTGAACAACTCCTGTTCTTTGCCACCTTGGTTGGGAAGAAGCTTTTCAAGATGAAGATCAAGCCTTATATTCCAGACTTCAAGCTGGCTTTTGAGCATTTCTGCATCCATGCCGGAGGCAGAGCTGTGTTGGATGAACTTGAGAAGAACTTGCAGTTGTCCACTTGGCATATGGAGCCATCAAGGATGACACTTTACCGTTTTGGAAACACCTCCAGCAGTTCTCTTTGGTATGAATTGGCTTACACAGAAGCCAAAGGGAGGATCAGGAAGGGTGATAGAACATGGCAGATAGCATTCGGCTCTGGATTCAAGTGCAACAGTGCAGTGTGGAAGGCTCTGAGGACCATCAACCCTGCCAAAGAGAAGAACCCTTGGATGGATGAGATCCACAATTTCCCAGTTGAAGTTCCAAGGATTTCATCCATCTAAACAATGCAGTTTTAAGTATTTTTGTGTCAGCATTAGGTGGCAGCTGTTGAAGTGCTGGAAGGGGATGAGGGGTAGGTCTTGCTTGGAGGATAGATTTTGTTTGATTTTAATTCTAATTTAGTCAAGGTCTGACTGAGGCAAGAGGTTTGGACTTCCATTGCTCTGTGGTAGTGAAATGTAATTAAAATCCTGTTCTGTATTTGTCTGATACATTTACAATTCTTTCCCATGTTGAAATGGAGAAAAAAAATATTCATATATTCTTTAGTTATTAATATATCTATCAGCATCTTTATAATGGTGATGAGCTACTTGGTGCTTTTTCACTTCATTACCATTGTCACCTTTGCAAAGGTCAATGTGGCTAGCTAGCATAGTATTCTCCTAAGCAGTTGCCACAGGAGACCCTTGAAACCGAGGTCCATTTTGTTTTTTCACAGCATTCTTTTGGAATTGGATCGCAATACTACGCACTGCAATGCAACCATAAAGTCTTTTTTTCCATTAATGGAGCTCACTAAGTCTTTCAGGCGTCATTTAGATAGAAGACACGTTTAATAAGTCTTGTATAAATTTTGCCTATTGGAGAATAAAAATCATGTCTTTCTAAATTCATACTTTATCTACTGGACCATGTAATCAACTCCTCTTAGGTTCATCTTTCAGCAATCACACTTCTCTTCGGCACCTCCAATACATTTTGGATTAAGTATCCTGGGATGGAAAGAACATTTCCTAGAATGCAAGAAAGCTGCCACACGAAAATTGTGAGATGCAGAAATAAACACTCCACTTGCCTGATCTTGTCTTTTCATATTGCGAAACCAACCTAAGCACACTTTTATCTTTTCAAAATTCACATAAGGGATAGAAACCATTCCCTAGGTGGAATACCCATTCAGGTCTACACTTTTTTGTATCCCTTAATTTTATAATGACATTTCATCATTTGTAGAAGTGACTTCTAGAGATTATCCGATATAAGATCTTCCAGAACAAGTTTTACAGCATAATACAATATTCAGACCAAAATTTTTAAAATAGGATTTCTAGAACAAACTTTTTGGAACACATGAATAAGTTTTTTAAAATATTTATGATACTTTTTGGAATAAGTTTTTCACAAGTTTCTTTGGAATACATGAAATTCATTCTAAAACAACTTCTGAAACAAAATTTCCAGCTTTCCAAAATGTAATCATAGCTTCCAGAACAAACTTTTTATAACGATTCTCTCTCTCTTCTTCCTCTCCAATAGTGCAGTGTGGGATGGAGAAAGGAGGTGTAGTCGACAATGGAAGCGACAACGGTGACAACGGTGGCATGATGAGACAGTATGAGGAAGGGTATTTTAGTCTTTTTATCTTAGAATGGGATGTAAATGAGGGTGCAGGAAGCAAAAGTCTGGTTGTCTATATTCTTTGGGCCAATAATTTGAAGTAGGATGGTTTGTTTGTGGAATTACTTCCTACACCTCCACAATCAGTGAAATGACTAAATTTTCCGGTCCACTTCTCTCTCAGTATCCCACCACTACTCATGTCATCGTCGCTACACTATCACTGATGTAGAAAAAGAAAAAAAAAATGATAACATTATAAAAAAAAATATCATTTTAGAAAACTCTTCCCAAAATAATGTATTTTGGAAAGTTTCTTCCAGCATCTTGAAAGATATATAACTGAAACGTTTATTCTAAAAATTATATTCTGAAAAGCTTGTTTTGGAATATATTTCATACGTTCCAAAATTTTTATTATGAAATCTTATTGTTTGAACTATCCAGATCAGTGGATATTTGGAATAGAGAAATTCCTCTCTTGCTTGGAAGAACTCTGCTATTGAAAACGTGTCTTTCCTTTTCTCAATCATGTTATCTCCATTCTCCGATTACACCTCTGTGGGTAATTATAACTTATCCTCCAATGTTTCATATGATGTTTAAGAATAGATATAAATAAATAAAAAGCATAGACTTTTACAATTCTACCTCCACCTAAGTAACATTGAAACATTTGGATTTATCTGGATAAAGAGAGAAAAAAAAAGAAGACAAAATTATGAATTTATTTTTTTTCTTCAAACTAAATGGAAGTCCTAACATAAAGATTAGAATTTTTCATTAAGCATAGACTGAAAATACAGATAGTTTCCTTACCTTGAATTATTCTTAAAGACACATATTTAGACTTACTTTCAAAGTGTTTATAGAAATAAGTTAAAGAAAAAAAGTTAATATTATTAGAATATATCAGATAAATATTCAATGATAACCAAAAGTATTCTCTAAAATAAACAATGTTTAAGAACTAGGACAGTGATATAAGTATTGGGTTCCAATGACACACAGTTCAATAAATTCATTGTATGATTTTTTTCATTCATTTCGTTCATTGATTATTAATTGATCCTTCACATATGACAAATTTATTCATAACACTTTCTGGAGATAAAAATATAAAGAAAAAAAAAGTAAAAATAATTTCTCTACAAACTAAAACTACTAGATACATAAACTAAAACTACTTTATGTGTAAATTAAAACTAGTTTATAAATAAGTTATTTTTCACAAATTCTCTCATATTTTAGATAAGTTAATTTAACCTACTCAACTTCAATTAATTAGATTCAATTCATTTAGAATTGGTGAATTGAGTGAATTAACTCACTAAATTTTAAAAAAGTATTATCACATTAAAATATTTAAATAACTAACTAATATTAGAAATTTTAATATTTTTAAACTGACTTTTTTAATAAAGAATATATTCTCAAATTATATACAGCTGCACCACTGATCTTTCTTCTACAGTTGGTAATATTTTAAACTTTTACTGACATACACATAGTTAATGAACTTTGCAGGATATATCATTGTTTCATGGTGATGCAAAAATGACAAACTTTATTTAAAAAATTCAAATTATGTTAATGTTTGATAGTAATTATGCATTTGCATGTTTTAGTTATTTTCTTATATTATCTTATACTCATTACTTTGTGATTAAGACTTGGAGTATAGAAAACACTCAAGATAAAAAGTTGTGAAGCATTTATGAATTTATCACAATATTTCCCTTCTCCATCTTGATTGGATTCAACAAATTATTGAAATTCACCTAACTTTTTTTTTTTGTCTTTTTCAAGATTTTTTTTCACTACTCTACTAATAAAAGGTCTTCTAATACTTTTCAACTATTTTTAATTTTTAGATTTTTTTTTTTTTTTAGTAACATCATTAACTCATATTGTTAATCTCAATCAAACAAAGATAATAGAAGAAGACAAAAATAAAATTGATATAAGAGAAATCATCTATTTATCCTACAAATGCACACAATAAAAGAGAAGAAATATAAAATTGTTTCAACATGTCACACACTAAAAGGAGAGGAAAAAATCTGAAGCATTCTAACATGAATTAATTCATTTATAATTCCTTAACTATTTTACAATGGTAAAGAACTAAAATATAATTAAATTACATATATCTACTAACAAACATTCATGCAAAATAATCTATGTCCCAATTTAAAAATTAAAAAACAAGTTATTAAATAATAAAATTATAAAGAAAATTATGTCTGAGACATAAAAGATAAAAAATGAACAAAGTTGCACAAGTATATTAGTAAAGTGGTAAAAAACAAGAAGTATAGTGGTAAAAGATGCAGGTGAGTTATGGATTCAAACCATTAAAACATGTAGATTACTTGAAAATTAGAAAAGGCTTATGCTTGAGCAAAATATTCAGAGTTTTGCTGTTATATACATAAACTGTAAAATTGAAAATAAAAAAGTAGCATAGCCAACAAATTTGCTTCGGGGACACTTCTAGCAGCACAAAAATTTAAAATAAACAAATGGATCTCTGGTTGAATCTATCCATTATCCAAGTCATCATATAGAATTATGAAAGCACCCTCACAACTAAAAAATACAATATCACAAACTCTTTATTACTGCACTACTACGCCGTTAGCCTCATATATCAACACAGCCTGTCACAATGATATGCCAAAATGCCAAAAGCCATTAATACAATACAATATGATTACTACCACGGTTGAGAATCTATGTAAATTTAATTCATAAATTGAAACCATGATAATCTATGTAAATTTAATTCATAAATTGAAACCATGATGCAATAATACAATACAACAACTATAGATGATACATAGATAAAATAGATAAGGATGATGAGATGATAAATAAATAAGGATGATGCAAGAATAACGATGAGACAAGAACGACGATAATGATTCGAAATCAAAATCTTAAATCAAGACCACCGATGATGATCCGAAATCAGAACCCTAAATCAAATATGAACCCTTAAGATAAATGATCCGAAATCAGAACCCTAAATTCAACATGAATCCATAAGATAAATCAAAACCCTAAATTGATACACTAAGCACAACAAACCCATGTATGGGTCATTTTAGACTTTTCTTTCCCACTCATTCACTCAACCTCCTACTCATTGAGTTTGTACCGAGTCTACCGAGTTCATCCATGTTTGAGCGGAATTTTTTCAAAAACAAATCTACACACGAGTTCACTCGTCACCCATCAGTAAAATCTTAACCCCGGACGAATTTATAGACACCCATCAGTAGAATCTTAACCCTGGACGAATTTATAGATTAACCCTAGAGTTTGATAACCATGACTACCGTTGTCATAACCATGTTATTGTCACAACCATGTAGCGGTACCAAACCTACTTCAATAAGTTTAATCCTTTATGCTGACCCAAATAGACTCCTATGGGATAGGAAATTGAAAAAAGCAACCATAAGACATTTAACATACTTAAGATTGGTTGGGATGGAAATCAGCTACAAGTATTACAAGATGCAATGATAAACACAGGTTGAAGGTAACAATAATTCATCAGACTGAATTATTCCAATTAAGATTTTCATTGATAGTGACATACTAAATTGATAAAGGGAAATACTAAAATATTACCTCCGCTATCAATAACAGCAACAGAGTCTTAAATAGAAGGTCTTTCTTTTCAGGTTCGTGCAACAAATGCACAATGAGTAGAGTAACAATAATTCAAATCATCAGACTGAACTATCCTCAATTAAGATTAAGTGATAGACATACTAAATTGAAGAGAAAGACTAAAATATTATCTCCATGATCAACAACAGCAACTCGGTCTTAAATAGAAGGTCCTACTGTTTTATCAAGTGCATGCAACAAATACACAATTAGTAGAGAGAAATTTCACATCAAGCAACTATTATGCACTAGAGATCTACTCCTTGGAAGACTTGTTGATAAGAGACTTGTGAATGTGAGGAATCACTCCTCCTCCAGCAATAGTTCCTTTTATCAGGGTATCCAACTCTTCATCCCCACGAATGGCTAGCTGTAAATGCCGGGGAGTGATACGTTTGACCTTGAGATCCTTGCTAGCATTCCCTGCCAGCTCCAATACTTCAGCAGTGAGATACTCCAAGATTGCAGCAGAGTAAACAGCAGCTGTAGCCCCAACCCTGCCATTTGCGGTTGTCCTTGACTTCAATAGCCGGTGGATACGACCAACTGGGAACTGCAAATTACAAATTACAATGTATAAGAAGCTCATGTAAGAGAACATACCAGTTTGTTAGTCCTTTGCCTAATGCATCAATAGTTCCCACAAACTATATGCTAGCATATTGTGTGAGATCATGTTGGTGCTATTATAGTATACTTATATAGCATTAAAACAAAAAGGTGATTTTGAAACTTTTGGAGACATGACCCCTAGTTAACATGCTTCAGTTCACTAGCTAGCAAGAAGGGACTGATTCCAATTTCAAAATACAAAGGATCATCTAAGACAGTGTCCTCAAGTACAGAGGACAAACCAAATATATAGTCAAATAAATCTCTCTAAACATATGAACTTTTGGCTGTAGCATATCAGAACCAAGCCTGCAATGTTAGAAGCATGTGTAATAACAAACAATTATTGAAAATGGAAATTATCTGACTCTGGATAGTTTGTGAGTTGTCTTACGGGTTCCTTTACACATCGATGCAGCTCCAATACATTTAACATAACAATCCAAGTGTTTACATCGCAAAAGTCTGATATGTTTCAGTCAAAATTTACAAAGACTCGAGACTGACTTAAAAAAATATCAAAATAACAACAACAAAGTGGTATGTTCCCGATTTAATCACACCACCAATATTTAAAATGAATTAAAAGTTTGACATTGAAGAGAAATAAAGAGTAATAAAGGATGACGAAATTCCTCTACCAATATAGATAAAAAAATATAAAACATTTTCATTCTTGTGGCACAATATCGGGGATTGGACATGACAAAACCCTATTCTTTAGACTCTCCAACATGTAGTCGTGAAGGAGTACGGTTCAATCAAACTCACTAACCCAGTATGCTCCATTAAACCTTTGATGAGATGATTAAAGCACCTCTAAAGAAAGGAACACCAACATTTGACTTTTTTTCTTCTGGTGGTTGGAATATCCTAGGGAAAAAGCACACCTAATCTCTAAGAGACCCCCAAAAACAAATGGCTCACATTGCCTAAGAACGAGGGTTAAGAAAATAAAAAATTGACAGAATGAGTGCGTGGTGATTTTGTAGCGTTAGGAGGGAATCAGAAAAGGTAAAGGAATGAGAAAGGGAGGGAGATCTGAGAACCTGAAGGCCGGCACGAGAAGAACGGGAAATCGGCTTCTTCTTGTCCTTGTCTTTGCTGGCGGCAGAGGTTTTGCCCGTGATCAACCCCTTCGCCCCTTTCCCCGACATCTTTTACCGCCAAAACACAGTACGAGGTGTTGCACTGAGAGGGAGAGAGAGAAAGATGAAGGCAGGTCTCAGACTCTGGTGAAGGTAATCTAATCGACACACAAAGGGATTTGAGGTTGTTTCTTGGTCCTGCCTATCACGCCTCTTTATTTTATTTATTTATTTATTTCTTCCACAACCGCTCATCCTCCAACTCTCTTCTAATTACATAATGAGCCCTCCTTTTAAGAGTATTTACCTATTTTCACCATAAACTGGTGTTTTAAAACTTTAGCCAAATTAACCAAACAGACTTTATTAGAGACCTAATTAAAAGTTAGCCCAACTATTAAATTGGATAAAACTCAGGCAGTGCTTTATGATATGGCATGTCCGTTCTAATATATTTGATTTATTAATAATAATGGATATGGTTAGTAGTTATTATTATTCTCTAAATAAAAACAACATGTGTATGTTGTATCTCTTGTTACATCTGGAGCAACTAGTTTGAGAAATACTAAAGATTAACTTTAAATTTGAAAGTTTCCATGAATGCTTGTAAATATTTTTTAAAATTTCTTTTATATATTTTTAAATATATCTAAAAATAAAAAAATATATTTTTTGTTAATTATAATATATATATATATATATAATAACTAGTACTTAAAATATAACTAATAATAATAACTACAAAATAAGTCGTAACAGGATTATGATTTCTAAAACAGTCTTAATAGACTTAATTCATCACTTAAATCAATCGCACTTTAATATTGATGTTTTCGTTATCACTTTGACAACTTAAAAAAAATAAATAAATAAAAATGTTTAAAGAAAGATTGAGATCTATAAAAGGAAGAGGAGGTTACTACTTTGGTAATTTTACATGACTCTATTTAGTTCTGAATATGGTGGCACTTCCTAAATTAGAATTTGATAATTATTAAAGAGGTATTAAAGGGGTAACTTGTTTAAAGAATTATTTGGCTATATGTTGCAAAAGAATGGTCACCTATGCTATTTATTTCTTTTAAGATAATTTGATTAGTATGACATTAAACATCTTGAACCTATCTGTATTCTGTCTTGAAAATACTTGATGGACACATTTTGAAGCAATACAATTACAATGTTGATATGACCTCTAATACATTTGTAAAATATGACTAAGAATAGGACAAAAAATTACAAAGAATATGCTTAGCAATGGAGATAAATTGTTACCCAAGTAGAGTCATCTCTACACGATAAGGAGATGGTGGTCATGTTTATAAGTACTTTGCAGCCTCCATTTTACGAGCACATGATGGATAATATCTCTTCAAACTTTACAGACAATGTTATAATTTATAGAAAAAAGTAGAGGTTAACATAAAAACTGAAAAGATCGCACATTGCCCAGCTATGGTTGTCAATGTTGACCCAATTATTACCTTCAATCCTATCAACATGAAACTTTTCCTCAACCACAAACTTTTTCACAAAACGCATGTTATTCAAGATCCAAAATATAGATCCCAAGGTAACAACGTGTTGAAAATCTTGCAAATTTTGTATTTGATGAAGTCAAGAGAAATCAAGAACTGTCAAAGTAAAGTCAAAGATCTAAAGACAACCCAAGTTCAAGATGGTTTGGAGGGTTTTTCTTAGCTTTTAGAGTGTCTTGATGAAATCATGTGCAAAGAGGTTCATAAATCAGTGGTTAATCTAAGAAACCTTAAGAAATTTATTTGAAATTGTTTTTAAAAAAAAAAACATAAGTACAAATTGTTACGTAAAATCAATTGATTTAACTGAATTTTCGATTGATTGATTTCCCATAACTAATTATTTTAATGAATAACTGTTTTTTTAAATCTGTTGTAAAACTAGCTTAAAAACATGTTTTTCGTAGTAGCTTTTCATACATACAGAGAGAAAAAACTAAGGTTTTACATTGTGTTGCAATTTAAGACAAAAGCAAGAATTAGTTTTTTAAGTGAGAAAAGTGAATCTTTAACCAAGAAATCTTCAAGAAAGGGTTCTTGGTGTGCCTCCACTGGTTTATGAAAGTTCTACACTGGTTTACATCATATCCAGAATCAGGAAAGTTTTCTGCAATTGATTTTTGAGCCTATTTTGTCTCAAATATGTTGCAGGTGTGGTTTTGTGTACAATTTTCATTCAATGAATGAAAAGTTTGGAATTGTTGTATAAGGTTTATAGTTGTGTTGTAGTGTTTGTAGTGGTACTGTTTGATATTGTGTGTGTAGCAGGGTGTTACATGGTTTTGTGAGTTTCTTACAAGGTGCAAGAATAATTCTTGATTGTATAAGATTTACAATTGAGTGTGGTTATTGAAATTTTTTTTTTTTGCTTGTTGGAAAGAAAGATTGGATGTAGCCATTGATGAAGGGTGAATCAGTACAAATTATGTGTGTTTGATCTCTCTTCTTCAATCTTGATTTGCGTTTGATTTCGCTGTACTATAAGTTCATTTGCGAAAAAATCAATAAACTCATTGTTATTCTATTTTTAATATGGTTTAAACTAAGTTTGATCAATTTACTGCACCTACTGTTTTCACTACATAATCATATTTAATTCAACTATTTCTTTTAGTATCCTGCATTGTATACACTGATATAAATTTGAACGTGATTGATTGGTTTGACTCATTATTTTGAAAATTTTAATTGATTAACTCTGTAACCTAATCAATTGTTTTTCTTTTAGTCAAAATTGAAAATTTCACATTTACTGATTTGTCTGTCAAACTGGCAGTGACGTCCAACAAAGCCCAACTCACATTGGCCAACAAAGCCCAACTCACATTAGCACTTGCATAAGGCCCATCTCAACTTAGCCTAACAAAACCCATCTCACATTGGTATCTCCTTGTTTCTTTCCATTTTTTAAACCCAAACAAAATTGATGTTTCTATATTTATTTATCTTTTAGTACGATAATATGAAATTTTTAAATTTTCGTATTATATAATAAAATCCAATTAAAAATGATTGTTGTCAACACTCAATTTCATTTGGATAAATACAATTTTGTCTATCAACATCATAATCCTCTAAGTGATCTTTTATAATATATCTGACATTGTATAATTGTTTGATTATGGTCACATTATTCTCTTTAAAGGCTAGCAAGATGTTTATCAGCCTAACTTGACTCTTCGTCATGCTCACAAGTAATGCATGTTCATAACCTTTTAATCTTCCTACATAAGGGTCCATCTCCATGTAAAATAGGTTTGCCCCTCAATTTGAAAGGACAACCACACTTCCTTGAACTAATAATATTGACATCTACTTCCTGCTTGTATTTCCTACATCGACCACTTCGTTCACGACCTAATAACACAAATGTTTCCTTCATTGTTATTCGTTTGCTTTGTCTGATCTAAGTATCACAATTACAAAACTAAGCCTGAACGCAACTCCACAAACCCATTATAATAAAACATCTTGTGTTGGAAATACCTATAACAAAATACATTATATAAAAATCATATGAAGTATCCAAGTTCTTATATAAATTACACCACGAAATAAACTTACCTCATCTATTGTGCATTGACTAACCAAATCACCACCATCAAAGTTAACTAATTCTAATTGTTCCGTATTTGAGATTTTATCAACTTCATCGAATATTCTTGTCCAAACATGGTCCTCCATCTTCAAATGCAAGAATAACCTACATTGACCAATATGCAATGACCAACTAATTCAAATATTAAAAAAAAGTAATGTCAAAATCACCTTTCGAAACAACCTATTCCAGAAAGTTAAATTTGCCTTTCAGATTAAGCTATTTCGAAATACAAATTTGACTTCCAGGATAGGTTGTTAAAAAGTCAAATTTGTATTCTAAAATAACTCAATCCGAAAGGTAAAGTTTAATCTTTCATATAGACTATTCTTAAAAGTAAATTTCACTTTCAAAATAGGCTATCTAAAAAAAAAATATCTATTTCAAAACAGATAATTGTGGAAGTCAAATTTAAACTTCTGAATTAAGTTATTCTAGAATATAATTTTTACTTCCGAGATAGCTTATTTCATAAGAGAAAATTTGTATTCGAGAATAACCTAATCTAAAAGGTTAAATTTGAATTTTGAAATGACCTATTTCAAAATATAAATTTTGCTTCGAAGTAGCCTATTTCGAAATACAAATTTTACTTTTGGCACCGCTCATCGCTTCATCCGCAGATTTCTCCGTCTCACTTCGCCCTTCTACTTCCCAGTTGTTTTGCTTTGTTAGGTTCAACAGTAGGCATCGTAGTAGCCGATTAGGTTTGGAGGCAATCCACAGAAGAAGATGTCGTCGTTTACGGAACAATGTTAGTGTTAGTGTTAGGTCTGTGTTGAAACACAATAGGCCTAGCGTGACTGGATCTTTGAATTATGGAATCGGATCTCGAAGCGTCGCCGAAGAAGAATGGTAGCAAGGACTACGTTGTTTTTCTTTACGCACTTGTTAGTTTGCTTCTTCTTGTCACACTGGTAACAAGGATAATTTTATATATTTTTTTCATTAGAGGTAAAACGGTATTTTCAATACTCCCACGGGTGCAGGATGAAACCATGTGGGTGCAGGAAGAATTTTCCGGCGATGGAACCACTATCAGTTTTTAAACCTGGGCCCATTTGTTCCGCCTAACATTTCTTTTATTTGTCTTTCAATTTCTATATATACACCGTCATCAATATTTTTAAATCTGAGCCATTTGTTCTGCCAATATTTCTATTGTCTGTCACTTGTTTTTTATATATACCATCAGTTTTTTTGTAAGTTCTGGGCTCATCAATGTTCGGCCCATCAACTAAATAATCATTTGTCTTTTTTTTTAATCACGTTTTTAATACAATAATTAAATGATATTTCGGCGTTACAATTGTCACTTTTTTTCACTGTCTGATCACACGAATCACCTAATATATAATAAAATAATACGCTTTAATAAATTAATAGTAAAGTTAATAAAAAAATAACGTTCAAGTACTTATAATTATTTGCATGATCATATATATCACTTTTTATTATATTTTCTGATAAAATTTAAAAATATTTCTTAAATCCATGCAACAATCAATAGTATCAGGATATAGTTTACACTATTTCTTATTGTATAATCATTCATAAGAGTATTAAGTATAATCATTATGTTATACTTTAAACAAGGTGAATTATAAAAAATAAAATCTTAAATATTAAAAATTTCAAAAGTTAAAAAGTTAAAAATATTAAAATAACAAATTGTTTTTTTTAACTTGTTTAACCCCTTTTGTAAATGAAAATATACGAGTATGTTCAATTTTTGTCGGTTCATTTTGTTCAAAAACATTTTTTACTCTAAAGAACTATCTAATTCCCAATTTTTTTATTAAGAATTATAATATGTAAGTCTAAGGTCAATTTTTATCGGATCTAAATAAATTTTTTTAAAATATTTTTTTATTGTTATATTCATTTTTGTTGAAACTACATTTGTTTTATATTTAATTAGATGTATAGTCTTATGACAGACAGTGTAGAGTACTAACATTTCTTTTACATCTAATCGACTTCTGAATCCTAAATTTGATTTTATAGACCATTTCTTTAAATGTTTTTCTATAGTTTTTCTTAGTAAATTATAGTGATAATTTCTCTATTTTTTTTAAGTTTTTTTTCACCATCCCGTCATGATCCTATTTATGATAGATGAAGATATAACAAATGTCTTCTACTGTAGGATTCAATAGCATAATATAGATAAAGCAAACAAAAATGAATATATACAAGGAAATGGGAAAATAAACAAATAAAAATCACATATTTTCCTTATTCAATTAATTAAGCTTGACTCTCTAATAAAAATACTATTACACCTTGATAGGACTTGCATCAATAAAAAGACTATGGAGTATTTTATAGGAGCTCAATAAGTGATGAAGTCTAATATCCAATAATTGAAATGATAAATGGGCCAAATTCTAAAGGCTCTAAAAGCTTTGAAAAACACTTCCACATCATAAAAGATCTTAAGAAATCCATGAACAAACTTTTTCTCCATACAACCTCTTCTAGGTTACACTCCACCACTCATAGATCATCCCAAACAAGCACATACTCATAAGGTTGTGAATCACATTTGGACAATTCATACCATGGAGAATAGGCTTGGAGCAGTCACTTTCAAATATCCCCAAGTAACCATCCAATTTAAAGTTATGCATATAATGATGGAAAAGAAACCTTAGGTGAAACCTCTATCCCTTGTTGTCATCTTAGTGGATGTTAGTAGGGCCAAAAGTAAGATAGAAATGCTTGATGAGAGGTTGATAACTATAAAAGGAAGAGGGAGTTATGGCTTTGGTGATGCTAATGGGCTATGTTTAGTTCCAGATATGGTGATACCCCCTAAATTTAAAGTGTTAGAATTTGAAAAGTATTAGGAGGTCACTTGTCTAAAGAATCATCTAACTATGTATTGCATAAAAGTGGTCACTTATATTTTTCATGAAAATTTGTTGATCCATTTATTTCAAGATAGTTTGAATGGCATGACACTAAATTGATACATGCATCTTGACCCTGTTTGTATTCACTCTTGAAAAGACTTGATGAACATATTTTTTAACCAATGCAAGTACAATACTGATATGGCCCTAACAGGCTGCAGTTTGATATGGCTAAGAACGGGACATAAAAATTTTGCTTGATGATAAAAACAATTGTTATCTAAGTAGAGTCACCTCTACACGATAAACAGATGATAACCATGTTTTTAGACACTCTAGAGGATTCATTCTATGAGCATAGGGTAGACAATATCTCTTCAAACTTTGCGAACATTATTATAATTGGAGAAGGAATGGAGGCTAGCATAAAGAGTAGAAAGATTTACATGATTCAGTTATAATCACCAATATTAACCCCATCTACTAATCTTAACCCTATTAGCGAGAAACTTTTCCTTAATCACAAACTTTTCACTAGATACGACCTATGTGAGATCCCAAATCTTAATCCCAAAACAAGAAGTTTATGAATTTCACTTCTATTCCTGTAACCTACACAAAGTTGCTACCAAACTTCCTTTACAATTTTCTAGTTACTACCATTCTTGTTCCAATTTATTTCTCGTAATTCATAATATATTAAAATTAAAAATATTATATACATAAATTACTTAATATTTTTTTTATGTTATCATAATAAGAGATTTACTTATGTATGTCTCTTTAACTTAACTCCAAAATTATTTAGTAAACTCTACTTATATTTTATGTTGTTATTTAATTAGAATTTATTTAAATTCTTAAAGAAATTATATTATTATTATTATTTTTAATTAAACATGATAACTTTGTTCTTCAATATTTTACATTTACAATGCTTTAAAATTTGTATATTACGACATTTAGTACATTAAATAATTTATTAAAATTTAAAATTTATTTTGCTAAAAACTACTATATAATTTGTTACGATTCTCAAAATTATATTTCAAAATCACAATATTTTGTACATTAAATAATATATTAAAATTCAAAGTTTATTTATCTAAAAATATACTACATAATTTGTTAGAATTCTTAAAATTATTTTTTTATCTTATCTCTAAATTATTATTTTTATTCATAAACCTTTTCTTATTCAAATTTTTTTCTAAATTATATTTTCTTACAATATGTCTATTTATAACTATTTATTTTTCTAATTTTAACTTGTCTAAATAATTATATCCTACACATACTAAATACAATTAATTTTCTTATTTTTTATCAGATTATTTGTTTTAAATTTATTAATTTTTACTTGTTTCTAAAAATTCTTTCCTTTCCATTATTTTTAAATGAAAACAAAAGAAAAAAAAACACCCGAAAATTCGGATCCCAGAAAACTAGATTCCAGATAGTATTCCAGCAAAATTTGACCTAATCACAGGTCAGAATTTGTCTCCTCTTACAAAAACCATGTTATTCCTATAATTAAAAGGCACAATGTTCTATCTGTGAAAATAAAATTGGAATCCGGACTATGTCAATAAAAATTCTTTACATTGGAGCAATTTATTATATCATGACAAATACAAAAATAAAATAAAAATGGTTGAATTATATATATATATATATATATATATATTAAAATATTAAATCAAAACACTGAAATTCTAATAATCATGCATTTAAGCTTTAGTCCTTATAACAATAATCAAGCACCAAAATTAATTCTTTCAATTAAATTTTGAGAATTTTAAAGAAAAATATTTACCCGAGTTCAAAATTGTGAATATAACCTAAATAGAAGAAAAAAAACATATAATCATATATAGTTTTGATTAAGATATTGTGATTTATATGTCTCCGCAAGTAGTAACCTGCAGCAAAGTAAGCGGGCCCAAATAGACCATCAATGTCTCTGGTCCTTCACCCCGTTGAGGCCCATTAGGCATAGGTCTTGTCTCCATCCATGTCGGCAGAACTTGTATGTCGCACCCAATAGGCCCATTTAGCTATTACTAATCTGCAAACTGTGATCACAATGCTAGGCACTGAAAACTGTAGGTACTAAAAGAGGCCCAGAGTGGGTCATGTAAAACCTGATCTTGATTATAACCTGCCAGCACCATGTCTTCCAAATCTGAGGGTGCAGGTGGCCTCCTCTTACACATTTTTCACCATTCATCATTGGGGCACTATCTCTCCAACTTGTTCACCAACTTGGCTAGCAGTTAGAAGATCACATACATCACCAACTCCCACTATTTATGGATCTTCTAATGTTTTTTTTTTTCTTATTTTACACTGTTTTTTATTCATATCAAAAAATAGACGTAAGTGTCAAAATCATGAGATGAATTTTTGAGTTCCTTTTTCTTAGTGTCACTAGGTTGAAGTAAAAAAGTTAAATGAGTTTAATTAGTTGAAAAGGGTATGAACAAAATAGTGCATGTTAACAAGTTGTTGGAGATGTTTGATTGGAAATACCCCTACAAACAAGTTATTGAGAAGGTCCCATGTGTAACAAGGAAATAAATAGTGAGGTGTAATGGGTAGTATTAGAAGACACAAAGGGTGCTTTCAATGTCGGTTGAATGGTGTGTTGTTTGGGGCTAGGGCCTAGTTTCTATTTATTAGTTATCTAACCATACCTAAGCCTGCTCTCACTCTTTTCTTTGAAGTCATTTTCTGTAGTTCCTGAAAAGTGATATGGGTATCACTATGTTTCCAAGGCCCATGCTGTCTTCATATTGTTTTAGTAATGTGGCTATGACCCATGTTTCACTATGTGCCTACCACTTTTTGTTCTGTATGCTTAATGCTATTCTCTTGTGCCTTTCAAATTTGCTGCTTACTTCACCCTATATCTTCAAAAAATGCATTCATGGATGAAATAAATCTAAAAAATGTTTATAGATTATGAATACTTTCTACTATATATAACCTTTGGGTGTATTTGGATAAAATCTATTACACTAAGGGTAAAAGTTAGTTAAATAACAATTTACTGGATATTCAACTTCTAAATTTCATGAAATTACCCTAATACTCGTGCATATCAAATTTCACATTAACTACATTTTTAGATATATAAGTGATATACTAAATGCCAACTTCTCTAGTTAAATGTGTCACTATACATACTACTATTCCATTTATATATATATATATATATATATATGTGTGTGTGTATGAATATTTTAAATCTCAAACATCTTATTATTTTACATTGACAATTTAGATTTGGATCATATATAAAGGGTATGTGTCAAATTTATTATTTTCCTTAGAGGATAAACGGCAACTTGGAATAAATAGTTATACGTACTTTTCAGCGGCTAACTTTATATTTCTTATTAATAATATTCAAATTCTTTATTTGAAGCACATATCTAATCGATCAAGCTGGAAAGTGTGAAATATACTTTCACAGAAAATTCGAAACAGAAATATATAATTAAAGCAAAACAAAAAATTTTCTGGTTTATCTAAATAAATAGGAAACCAATTTGGATAGGAAACAAATATATGAATCCTTTACTTGTTGATTTGGATCAAAAGTATGATTTTTGCTTGACACTTAAGACACTCTAACGGGAACCTTTGGAAAGGGACGTAACTGGAGAAGGATGATTGTGAATTGACAAAATGACAGCACAGAGAAAACGAATGCATGCAGTGCATGGTTTCTGTTGACCTCCTTCATTTGCACATGTATAAAAGCAGAGAAGCATATGAATATTAAGTAACAATGACAAGATATTAGAAAGATGAATTTTGAGATGAAATATAGGGTAAGGCAGAGAAAAGTGAGGTTGGTGATGATGATGCCGGTTTTATAACTGAAAAGGTGATAACACGGTCCCTGGGTTCACGAGGGTGGACAAATACTATATATTGAAACGTCAGTGCTTTAATATTAAAATATTGTATGTGTACAAATATGTTAGAATAACAAGTACTGTGTCTCTGATTCTTACATATCACTTACTGACAGAGTTTGTTATCTTTGTGTGCTCCAAAACAAACCTCACCCTTCTCTGTGAGCTGCTTTATCTCACTGCAATGGAATTTATCGTTTTGGAAACATGTGATTTCGAACCTGTAGAGGTGTGATTTATCGTTTTATGACTTAATTTCAGTAACCTTTCTAAGGTCATTAGTTCAACTAGATGGGATTGATACAAGTTAGTTATATTTATTTAATAGTTAAATTATGATAATATCATTAGGGTATTTAAATTATTTTAATTAATAAAATATTAATCATAGTATTAAAGAGACATATCTTCTAATAAATGTAGTGGATAGAGATTGTAAGAAGGGTATCTTATAGAAGAGAGAAACGGACAAAGAAAAGATGGTAATGAATTTACCTAAATATCATATAAGAGTGAGTTCTTCCATTTAATCCAAGGATAAGTTATTTTATTGTGCTTTATTCATGTTTCAAAATTTCAACTAATTTTAAAATAAATAGTTTATGTTCATCTACCCTTTATCCATGTTTCAAAATTTCAGCTAATTTTAAGATAATTAGTTTATGCTCATTGATCCTTATTATCATTCAATTACAAATTATTTGCTAACTTTTGTATAAATTATTTAAAAGTCATGTTAATAATAATATGTATGTTTTTATAGAAAAAGAGTGTAGATCTCCGAGATGAGAAAATGTAATTTATTCATAACGTCGAACTATGATTCAAAGATTTCATAGTCAAGTTTGTTGAAGACGATAGATGATATTTATTTTCAAAACATTATTCAATATTCAAGTCATTAAACAAAAAAATAAATTATAAATATATAAATATGAGATTTGAGTGAGTACTTTTTTAGGATTGATACATGTTTATAGGTTTTTTTTTGCCTGAGCTGATATATTCAAAAAATATTTAAAATAGATAAGAGATATGTTTGATGCTTAAATATTTGTCATTTAATTTTTTATTACTATATATCCTTGAATAGATTTTCAAGTTATACCGTTATATCTAATTTGATTGAATTTTGATTATGCATATTTTTGTATACCTAGAATATATACAATATATGATAAATTAAGAATTATTCTATGTACAATTTAATAGAATTAATCATATTAAAAGATAACATTTTATGGATAAATGAACATTGATGATTTGGTTAATTTTTTTAATAAATATATCAAATCAAAGCTAAACTAAATATATAAATTTCAAGCTAAATATTTTTTTTCATGTTAACCAAATGTTGAAAAAAATTATTTTCTATTGAAGTGGAGGTTATATAAAAAAAAAAGTGGTGATTTCTTTATTTTAATAGAAAGGAAGGTTGAAGAGGATATAAGAAGTAAAAATTATTTACCGAAGATTGGAAAACCATGTTAAAGGTGTCTTTTTTTGCAAACCATGCCAAATGGATTTTTGGATAAACATAAAGATGTCACCTTGCTATTATTTATAAATGAAGGTTAAATAATATTTTTAGTTATTTATTTATCCATTATTTTCAGTTTAATCTCATCATTTTTTAAAGGTTTCAATTTGGTTCTAGTTTTGTTTAAAAATAATCAACTTCACCCATTTCATTAAATCTGTGTCTACAATGTTAATGGAAGTAAATATATAATGATGTGGTCACTCAGAAGCCTAACATCTTGAATGATATTGATAACAATGACTTTAAGAATTTCATGTTATATGTCAAGATTGACTTGGTAATGCTAACAACAAGCGTGCAACACGAGTTTGGAGAGCACGACAACATGAATACGTAGTGGCATCGAGAGTGATTTATAAGGGGCCTACACCCTCCTACTTCCTCTCACACACATGCAAGATAACGATGAGCTTGGTGGATGTGACAAATTTGGAGATGGTGGATGATCTAATGGTCATAGATCTATAGATGGTGGATGATGTGAGAGTTATGTGGTATGATCGATATTTGAGATGTTAAGAACACTCTTGTTATGTTAGAATAGTTTCTGAATTGGGTCACCTTTTATGTGACAAGATATGTACCTCACATTCTCATCACAATCAAGCTCATGAAGAATTCTTACAAATTTCAAATGGCTATGGAGCCATAATAAGTGTCTATATTACTTGTCTTTTATCTTGTTTATGACACTTATGCAAATGAAGATAATTTTAACCAAATCAGACTCAATTTAACTTAGATTCTTAAATTGCTTGGAATTAGATAAACTGATAAACTTTGCCTAATTTTTGCAAGATTTCTATTGAAGAGTTGAGCGAACCAATACTAAACACAAAACCATCCACTAAACACAAGGCATGACTCTTAATGAATTCAGAGTTAAGCAAAGACCAAGAAGAATTCAAAGTGCTAAGCTAAGCTATGTTACCACTAAGTGAAACAAGTCTAACAACATGATGTGTGTATATATATATATATATATATATATATATATATATATATATATATATATATATATATATATATATAGAGAGAGAGAGAGAGAGACTAGTGATATTATAACTAATTATATAAAGGAAAATAAAAAGTCTAACTAACTAAATAGAATAATATTCTAATGACAAAAAGAATCATATGTAGGTTTCAAACGATATACAATGTTCACTATTTATCAGACAACTCAACAAGACAAAGATGACATAAAATGACATAAAATGACATAAGGCAATTTCAACAAACTTTACCTTAATTGAAGTCTTCTTCCAATTCAAGTTTTTCAAACAATCGCTTCCAATAATTAACATTCAACAAATTAAAACATTGCATGAACTTGCTTTTGGGAACATGATCATATTAATTGGATTATTGTCTATCAATCTTCTACACTTCAAATATATATTTTTTTAAAAAAGTGATATCTAATGTCAATATGATTAGTGATGAATTTGATCTTTAGTTTAGTAGATTGGATTACGACTACCACAAAAAATAATAACATTCTTAATAAGGTTTCAAAATTGAACTGATACAGAATTTGAAAATTTAAAGAGAAGGGATTGGAATAAATTAAAACAAAAGATTATGAATTGAAAAGAAAAAGAACGAAAATCCTAATAACAAATACGTCCCAAACAAGGTTTGATAAACTTAAGCACCACAAAAATTAATAAATTATTGATAAGATCGCAAGATAAAAAAAATCTTAATATTCTCCGTTTTGTTAAGATGATTCTTATGGATTTGTTTAAATTTCACAATGTTTTAATTCAACTTTAATTTTAGAGTTTTGCATTATGTAGGGTTTGAGATTTACATAAAAAAATAACAATAAGGGAATATAAAAATATAAAATATCTGTTTCTTTCTTGGTTTTGTTAGTTAATTATTAATAAAAAATTGAATTCAGAATGATGATACGCTGGAGTGTACATACGAACTCGGGATAGTACTATATCATATATGATTTAAATCATATTATAGAGGAATCCAGCAGAATAATAATAGATAGAGAAGCAGGATATCCTCTACGGCAAAAATCAGAACCATTCACTGCTTTCACTCTGTTAAACTATCATATACTAACTAATCAATGTTTTAGATTTGGCTGTACTTTCTCTGTAGACAAAAAGTGCTGCAGAAGTTCTGATTTGGGTAAACAAATAAACAAACAGGTAGGTCTAGTATCTACAGATGGGTTGGGTAGGTCTGTGAATTGATAAAAGGAAAAGCTTTTGGTATTAAAAGGAGAAGCTAGCCTCAAAAACTAAATCATTAGAAGACACGTGTCATTGTTTGATTCGGCATTTCTGTACACAGCAAAAGAACGACGACGTTGCAGGTCGAGAAATGCCAACTGCCATGGGACCTCTCAGGTTCAGACGCCTCAGGTTCACGCAGTGACTACCCTCTCATTGCGTGGAAGAAAACTCGTTATTTTCTGTGATCTTTATGCCTTTTGATTCTCTGCCCACACCGTATATACGTATCTGCGTCATATATATGCTAAAGCTTTATGCTTTTATGCAATCAAAGTTCAACATATATCTGTGGTTTGACAGTATTCATATGAATAATTGAAATTCTCTGCGTACATCTCGGTATATAATGTCCAACGTTGATGTAACTACACAATGACGAGGAGATTCCGGTATCAAAGTGGCCAAATCGTAAATGATGAAACCCCACATGAAGATAATATAGTTAATTAATTTCTTCTTTCATTGTGGCTTTGATTAAGGTAAGTGCATCATATTAATATTCTATAAACCCTTTTGACATGTTCTTCATCCTTCTACTTTTGAGAAAGAATCTCTTGTAGCAATAACTTACCTATTGCAGAAACATGCAAAGCATTGCTCTGATTTGCGAAGGGAAGTTTCTTTAGCTAATTGCTTAGGCATGCGCAAACGCATGCCTCTTTAGCTAATTGATAAACTTTTTCCAATCCACCCTTCTAATAAGTGCGCATTTACATCACAAGCAATAAATATATTTAAACGAGAAATGCTGTTACTGTTCTCATCATTGGCTAGGATACTACGAAAATCTTGCAAAAGTCCTAGGCCTACTATCTTTTCGTCTTGGATTTGGCATTGAGTAAAGGAGGATTTAAATCCTTAATTCTATTGTTTTTTAAGGTCAAAAGTTATCTCACATAGAATAAACTATTTTTTGATGAGCATTTACTGAACTACCTGCTAAATTTAGGACGACAAGTGGATGCATATCCTTATAGCATCTCCATTAATAATAAAAACAATCAAGATCACGTGGTTGACGTAATGTTTAATTTGTAACCGTAATCACAAAAATGGAGATATGAGATATGATGGGGAGAGATTTGCTACCAAATCATATGAGCATTTCCCTTTATTTGGTCTTAATTTATTGCTTTCTTCCGTTGATATCAGATAGATATTACTTTTGATGACTTCTTTCAAGTTTCTTAGCTTTGTGTTGCGTGGATGTAGCTTGGAGAAAATATAATTCGTACTTGGGCGAATTATTGTCTATTATTTTGCTGGCTTTTGGGTGTAATCTTTCAATGAGTCCAATTATTTGTTGTCTAATAATTCCAAAGCTTCTTTTCAGCATATCATATTTTAATCTAAGATTGATGCGTGTTCCATAGTAGTCTATCTACAATCATATTAGATGTGTCTTTCTGGATAAAGTGCAACACAATTAACAAATATATAATAAAATTTGTATACATGGAGATGATCAATAGTTAACTTCTGTTCATATAAAGAAGAATACAATTAAATTAATGTACGAAAGAAAGATGAAATGTATATATGTTGACTAATCTTCATTATATATTTAAATTAATTCTCTCAATTTCGTAATACCAGTTGTCATAGTAAGTTTGAAACTGGAGTTTTAAACAAGATTCCATTGAAACAAACTGACAAAGAAAGACAAGGATGAAATTGATTTGCAAAATTGTGATGTTGATATTTTGTTGTTCAGTTGTGAGATCTTAAGTTAAACATTCCCTTGATTGAGAAAGCATTAGGAAATCGCTGGTAAAAAAAACATATATAGGAAGTTTTTTTTTTTTTTTTTTTTTTTTTTTTTTTTTTTTTTTTTTATAATATTTTTTTTTTTTTTTTT
>Ga0099825_1002475_pt1 | contig 24554 bp, 12 predicted proteins | sample SiratroredBW_FD_76838 | JGI IMG/M metagenome (GOLD analysis project Ga0099825, IMG submission 76838) | Root nodule microbial communities of legume samples collected from California, USA - Siratro red BW | ecosystem: Host-associated > Plants > Roots > Nodule | place: USA: California | collected... | reverse complement strand
GTGCACTTTTTTCACATCCTTATTCTCTTTATAATGTTGGAGGGTTATTTGCAGTGCCTGTCTTTCATGAAGAAAGTAGAGACTCTACACATTCTTAAAAGGAACCTCTCATGTACCCTTCCAAGTACATTTCTCAATCATTAAAAATAATATTATACCATAGTATATATATATATATATATATATATATATATATATATATATATATATATATAATATGATTTATCATAAATTTTATTATATACAATAGATATTTCTTCCATTTCTTGTTGGATTTTAGGAGAATTTTTGTTTTTACTCATCTAGTTAAAATTGTACTTTTAAATATTTTACACATAAAGAGAAAATAAATACAATAAAACACTACACAATTATTTTATTAAAATAAAATATATTACCTATAATATATAATACAAAATTTCTTATTCAAAATACACATAGAATATTTCTATTCATTTTTAATTATATTTTAAAATTAAAAAAAAAACTATTTAAACTGCTTATAAATAAAATTAACAATACACACATTAAAAACACCGGATACTAACACAAATACTATGTATTACTTACTTAATTATTATTATTTTTTATTTTATTAAAAGGTGCATATTCTAGAAGTGTCTTTTTTCCAATATTAATCTTAATCCTTCTTCAACAACCTTAAAATACAAACAAAAGGATCTTAGGTAGATTTAACCATGATCATTTTGTTAAAAAGAGAAAGTTGAAAAAGAATTAAGGAGATTTGCAATCAGAGAAGGAAGGGTTGAAGAGTCCATGATTATTAGGGTGGATAGGTAGAGAGAGAAAGTGTTGTGTGTGTATGAGAGAGAGAGAGAGAGAGAGAGAGAGAGAGGCCTTTGTGTTGCTTTGTTGTTGTTTTGTGTCTCATAATCGCCACACGCCACACTCCTTCACTATTCTTCCAGCCTCCAACCGCTGAGCGAAACAAAGCAAGCAACAAAGAAACTCCTAATCGTACGGAACCTAACACACTCTTTCTCTCTCACTCTCTCTCTATTATATTTTCTTCCTCTTTTTTCTTCTTCTCTTTGGGGTGTGCAATTAATCCACCACCAGATCCTTTTAATTTTTCCTTTTTACCCTATTCTAACATCTTCGTCTTCTTAACCCTCTCTTGTTTCTCCCAACTACCTCTTTACCCTTTCAAGTTAGCTTTTTCCCACTTGTTTTCAACATTTCACAACAATTTCTACAATCAATCACTTTTCTTTGCGTGACTGCTTTTCCTTAATCCTTACCCTTAAGAGCTTAGTTTTCAATACATGTATTGTATGTAACGTCACTCCTTAGGGGAGTTTTTTTTTTTATTTATTGTGTGTGATGCTCATGTGACTGTGTGTGCGTGTGTTACAAAAAATAAAATAAAATTAAGGATGCCCTTTTATCAAGCACCGACCTTTTCCCTATAATTTATTGTTTCCCGAGTTTACTTTGTGTTGGGGGTGTGGGTTTTGAAGACCTGTGGATGTATTTGCTTTTGGAGAGTTAATTGTTCGGGGGCTTGGTTTTGGGGAATGGAAAGAGTGAGTTTAATAACGAGGGAATTGTGTTTGAAGTGGTGATTGGAGATGTTGATGATAGTGGTGACTGAAATTTGTTGATGATAGTGATAGTAATGTGATTACAGTGATTGCCTTTTTGATGTTTACATTAGTAAGAGACACAAAGATCATGTGGGTAGAAGTTCATGTTTATCTTGTTTGTATTTAAAATTGACTTTTTTTTATTATGAGTAGGAAGATTGCAATTGGCTATAATATTTTACGAGAGTGAGAAGCTTTAGATTTGTATTATTCATACATGTACTTTCTTCCATTTTATCAATATTTGCAATACTATCAAATCCTACAAAAATAAAGTGTACGAGGCTTCGACATTTTGATATAGTTTTTTGCAAGCTGAGTATTACAGTGTCAGTTACTTACTACTATTGTGATAGTACTAATATTTTTTATTTGTTTAATTGTAGCGGGTCAATCGTTGTGAAGAAAAAGCAGACTGATTCTGTTAGGTTCTGAATTTCAGCCGTATACAACTAGAGTTTGAAGTTTTAACTGAAATGGAAACTGAAAAATCTAACGTTTCAAAGGCTGAAGAACTTAAAACCCTTGCCAATGAAGCTTTCAATGGTAATTATACAATTTCTCTGTGCTGTGATTAATTTACTTTCTTCACCATTGCAGTGAAATTAGTGGTAATAGCTGAATTATATTGAATCTAAATCAATTTTGATAAGGTTATTATTTGTCACTGCTTTAACACATTTCTTTGCTAATTCATGCTGACCTTGTGAATCCCTTTTTCAGCTCGAAAATACTCCCAAGCCATTGATCTATATACTCAAGCAATTGAGCTAAACGGTAGGAATGCAGTATACTATTCTAATCGTGCCTTTGCCCATCTTCGGCTTGAGGAATATGGTAGTGCAATACAAGATGCCACAAAGGCTATTGAAGTTGATCCTAAATATTCAAAGGTGTTCTGAGTCCTAAAACATTAGAGGCTTTCCTATATGTAGTTATCATTAATAAAAAAACATGTCCTGATTATGGTTTATTGTTATAGGGTTATTACAGGCGAGGTGCTGCTCATATTGGGCTGGGAAAATTCAAGGAAGCACTGAAAGATTTTCAGCAGGTAACTGTGTTTGATGTCTTTAAAATATTCAGGTGAAGGAGCTTGGGTTGAAAATAACATGTTCATATTAGAAGGTTAGCTGCATTGCAAAACATTAGAGAACATTTATTCATATAACAGATAGTGCTACAGCATATACATGTCTACATGCTAGAAAATGAAGGATGCTTCACCAGTAATTTAAATTTCTAACTTTTAATTGTTTATCAATTTGCAGATTACCCTATAATTTCTTCTAGCACATGCAATAATTACACACTATTTGAAAACATGCACAACTATTTATCTTTTGAAGTGGTTGTTATCCTTCTAGTAAAAACTGCAATTTTGTCCAAGCTGGAGAGCTTGGCACACCCAGCCATGTGAAGAGATAGAAACATTAAGAAAACAAATACAGTGGTGGTAATAATTTAGAAGAAAAGTAGCTAGTATAATGAGGGAATAAGGAGATGATGTGGAGACATGAGAGACAAATTAAAATAGATATTTAGGGATATTGGTGTTTCTTTTGATTCAAAATTATTTGGGCTTTAAAAGTTATATTTTTTTTTATCAAAAAAATTTAACTTTGATAAAATCTTTGGGACTAATTGAAGGTTGTGATGGACCTTCCCTGTTCTCTTTACTGATAATAGATTTGTTGAGTTGAGATTCTCTGTAGGTAATGTTTTTGTTGTTTTAGACTCTTATGTCTTGAAATAGATTACTACTTAGGTTTTGAATTTTGGTTATGGTTGTGTTGCAGTTGTGGTAGGTGCTGGCTAATGTGGGCCAATGTGGTCTGTACTTGCAGCCTGATACTGTTTCAGGGGCAACTGCAACTGAAATGTTGCACATTTGCAGCTGCATCATGTAATGGGCTCTGCAATTTACATAATTGATCATTACAATTCTCTCCTCTTAGCAAGCCCTTGTGCCAATAGAAGCTGTTGTCTTGCTTCTAACTTTTTTTTCTTTTTTAAATAAAAACTTGGCAGTTGCCAATTTTTATTGAAATTTTTAGAATATGACATTTTTCTTCGTATGCAACCTAATTGAAATGTTCTCACATGAAAGTTTCTTGGTAGGCTGAAGCTGACAGTTCTTGACCTTTAATATCAGCATGAATGTTGCAACTTCTACTTTTAAGCTTTTACTTTCGTTCAAATAACTCAGGCTCCCTACCTCCGTCTTATTGTTCTGTAACACGTACTTGTTTCAATATGCAAATTCTTTATATTTAATAGACTTTTATTGAATAGGTCAAGAAAATGTGTCCAAATGATCCTGATGCAACAAAGAAATTGAAGGAATGTGAAAAAGCAGTTATGAAGATTAAATTTGAAGAAGCAATTGCTGCACCTGAGTCTGAAAGGCGTTCAGTAGCTGAATCGATAGATTTCCATACAATAGGTACCATCTTGAATATAATTTCTTAAGCTAGTAACTTAATTTTATACTTATTTTTTATTCTTTCATTCAGTCATTCTGTTATATCTCTTACGTTTGTTTATTCTGGATGTGTGTATTCTGAAGGTATTATTGAAACTTTAATTTTGTAGAGCTTCAAATAAGTAATTTATAACATTACCGTATAAGACTAACTTTAGTTTTGTTTTTATTATTTGAAAGCTCTAGTACAATGTCTGCAGTGATGAATACCTTTTGACCTTAAATTAACATTCCTTCATATATGCACGCATGTTTTGTATGATTATGGTTTCCTGATAAGAACCGTGGGAGAACCCCACCACAAGAGCTAGATGTTGTAGTTGGAGATCCCAAGGTCTTATAAAGCCCCCACTGTAATCCCATATTCAAATGTGGGATTCAAGTCCATTACCTTGCATTGTATTGTACAAAATTCTTTATGTAATAATGTGAAAAAATGAAGCAAGTATCACTTTGATAATTAGTTATGCTTGAGATTTTCATTTTTTCATTAAATTATTTGATTGGATATGGTCCTCGGTTTTCTCTTCATTTAATTGTGTTGTTGATGGGATTTCCTTCGCAGAACATTGTTATTTTCATGTAGTAAGATGCCGATTACTATCTTGTTTCATTTCATTGCCACTCATGAAATTTGTATTGGCTACTGGTACTGTTTCTTTGAATAAATAGTGATGATGGTGGTGTTCTTGGATAGCGCTGAGAGAAGTTTAATGGATGAACTTGGGGATTTTCGATTGATTATGTACATCCTTAAGGAATTTGTTTTCAATCTTAATGAGAAAAACATGAAGCGTGATGTTGATAGAGAGGAAGGGCAAAATAGTGTAATATCATCTCATCTGAGTATTACAAAGAAATGCATATTTAAATATGAAGATGATGCACCATCAAATACTTAAACTTTCTTCTCCAACCACCAGAACCATAAGTCAAAACTTTGGTGCAATGTTATGTGATAGGTTATGCATTCTGTTTGTTTCTATTTCATTCACAATGGTTCAAGAGTCAAAAATATCTTATTGATATGATTACTATCTTTCAAATAAGTATTAGTGATGTATGATCAAATCTGCTTTTTTGTGTTTTCCTTTTATATATTTATTTCATCCATTTCCTAGTTGGGAAGATGATCCTGAAGGTTGTCTGACTAATATGTTTTACATTGAATTTCTATAACGATTTTAACCAAATAAAAACATTTTAACCCAAGGAACATATATAATTACCAATGACAGAAGTTTCCATTTCAGTTTCCAGTTTCTATTAGATTAATCAAGCATCAGAGTAATTTAAAAAATAATCTGTCAATCTCTTGATACTTGGTTAACTGTAAGTAAATTATTCGGTTAATCAATATATGAACTAGAATGGAGCACTTCTTACAAAGTCAAATAAATTGTCATTTTCCTTTCCTATTTTCAACTATACACTTCTACCCTGACGTTTCTTCCTTCCACCTTCCGTTTTCATTGGTAATTTAAAAGACTTAAAAACAGGAATTTGTCAGAAGTCCTGAGTCTCGTGTTTGAAGAATATGTCTTAGAAGTGACAAAAAAGCCGGAAAATGATCACACTATCTAGGTGGTCATACCCTTTTCACCTCTTGGTTCATGCACATTATTTTTTCCTTCTCCAACCCAAATCAGTAGTTAATACTTTCAAGCTTCCGTCAAATACCTTAACCATCCTTCTTTCCCTCACAAATCCCTTTTCATAATCTAGGGATATTTTATTCCTGTCTTTAATGAATGTTTGTCCAACTTTCTATAAATCATCACTCTTTGTATATATTGTATCATTATAGGAAAGGGCCGAAATTCTTCGGTGCCAACCGAAGTGGCCATAGCAGCAGTGACAGTAGCAGTTATGGCAGCAGGGGTGATGTTGTTCAGGACATCAAAGACCACAATAGTAATTGCAATTGTGGTTGGTTTGCTGTTGCTCCTCGGGGCTTATTGGTGGAGTGGCCACAATACTGGTACATTTAGGAGTCCTTTGCATGACCCCGACCTTAGCTTAAAATTATTTAATACGTAAAACTAATTAGCATACAATGAACTTTAAAATTCTGAATTTCGATTTAAATCAGATGGAATCATTATTTATTACGCATTGGAAAATAAGTTGTTTTGTTCTTTACAATGCAACAAGTTTATTCCTCGTACTGTTTATTTTTTTGGAACAAGTTAATCACACATAAATTGATTAATACCTAAAACTAATTAATGATAGAATTCTCTTGTGTCTCTAACATACTAGTTCCTTAAATTGTGATTATTACCCTTGTTAGGCTTTCTGATACTAACCTAGTTCCATTCTTTTCTGTTGATTTCAATTTGGTATTTTTCCAATAAGCATAATACATTTTATCTGAAAATGTAAAAGGTGCTAGAAAGGAGGATGAGTGATCCTCCTAAACTGGCGAATGAAGAATTGTGCATGTTATACTTATTTTTACTATTTTCAGTTGCTTGCAACCCACCCTATTTATTTTTTCCTTTTGGGGTGTTCAATTGCTACCTGGATCACATCTACAAACTTTTTGTATTCGAAAGGGTATGCGTTTCATAGATGCCTTTGGGTTTGGTAGAGATATTGTAATTTCCTGATCTATAGACCCTCTACTTTTGTTGGGAGTTGTTATTCTCAAGGACCATTAACAACACATGTTATCATGAAAGATGAACACTTAGTTTTGTATTTTCAGTGGTCTTCAAAATTAATGGCCTCTATTTTCTGATTATATTGTTAAACTAATTCCAAGTTCTACTGCTGCGAATAATTTCACTCATGGAAATGAACAAATTTTGGTATTTTGTTTTAATGCTAGATGTCGAGCCACAATATTCAGGAGCAAGAATAGAGGGGGATGTTGTTACTTTGGATTTTGTGAAAAAAATGATGGAAGATTTCAAGAACCAGAAGTTCTTACACAAACGGTACTGAAGGAAGAAAACCATTGTTTCTCTATTTGTTTCTTGACGAGTTATTGAAGTGTCTCTCTTGTCCTCCAATTTTTTAGGTATGCATACCAGATTGTGCTGCAAACCAGAGAAATTTTGCAATCTTTGCCTTCTCTTGTTGACATACACGTTCCTAATGGCAAACATTTTACTGTCTGCGGTGATGTGCATGGTCAGGTAATTGGTTTATTATAATCTTTGAATTATTTGGATCACATTCTTGATTTTGACCTTTAGGACTGCTGAAGTTGATTGGTGACTTCTTTATATGGTAAAACAGATTGTTGCTTATATCTTCGGGATATCTTCTGATAGTTTTAGACATTTAAGACGTAGGATTGTTATTATAGCCTCTGTTTGATTTTGCTCCCATATTTTCGTTGAGTGAGATTCTCTGACCTTATGTGGAGGAATTGGGTTGGGTAGCTATTTTTGTGCTGATGAGCATGCCAATTATTTATTTAGTTTTCTATGTTACATTTTGCATCATTGTTCAGGAGGGACTTTATTTGCCATGTTGAATATAAGACCTTTTTATTATATTTTTTTAAAACCACTGATAAAAGAGGGAATGTTATTAGATTGGAAGAAAGAAAGAATTATAGAAACAGGGGATGTGAAATCTTTCTTTGAGAGCAGGGGTAAGTAAAGAATACAGAACAACAAAAATGGAATCCTCCTTTGAAGGTTTGATCAAGAAACCCATTTGAAATAATGGTTTTATCCCATATGATAAGCAACTGCAAAAGGCATGTCTTCTAAAATTCAGGCATTGGTTCCTATTTCTAACCATAATCACCAATTTGAAGCCGAGTGACTCTAATGCACTCCATAACAGGGCCTTTGCCATGTCTTACCAAAACCTTGGAAATGACATTAGAGGCTAAATTTGTTAATCGTTTGCATTTGTAAACAACTCCCACTCCCACTCCCACTGAATAAAACAGTCAAAATAATAACTAACCACTCCCACTGTTGTGAAATAAAGCATCTTCCCTTTCTAGTGGATGGAGACAGGGAGAAAGAACACTCTGGAGTTTGAAATTTAATTAGTCACATTTACTATGATATATTGATTTACAATCTATAGGTGAATCGTTCCTATTGCGGTGTTGGCACTAAAATTAAGATGGTTGTGTAATTCTAAGTAGGTGATTTTCGTAATACAAAAATAGACTCTTGAAAACGAAGGAACTTTGAAAAAGTGACATTTGATGGACAAAACTGTAGCCCATTTTTCTTAAAATCCAGCCTCGACATTGCTTAGCAATGTTTTTCCTAGGTAACTTTAGTAGCCACAGTCATGCAAGAAAAATAAAATTCGATTCTCATAAAAAGGTTCTCCTATCACTGTAGGATATTTAATTTATAGATGTCTTTTCTCCAGTTTAATTTCTTTCAAACTAGGATGTGATGCGAAGTCATTTTTATCCAATTGCGTCATGCTGCTTGGCTTTTGTATTATTGTATTTTCTCCCCTGTAATTCTTAACTTTGACTTCTGCAGTTCTATGATCTTTTGAATATTTTTGAGCTTAATGGACTTCCTTCAGAAGAGAATCCGTATCTATTTAATGGTGACTTTGTGGATAGGGGATCTTTTTCATTGGAAGTTATCCTTACCTTGTTTGCATTTAAGTGCATGTCTCCATCAGGTAAACCATAGATCTTTATGAATTGGTTTGTTATCCTTTTTTTTTTTGGAGACATCATAAATATATGATTCCTTAAGCACCTGATTAGATACTTTTTTATGACCTTTTAGAATAAAATAACGGTTTTTTTTTTGTTCATGACGACATAAATTGAAGTTCATTACAGTTCCTTGGGAAATTTAGCCTCTTGAATTGCAATATTTACTTTTATTGTTTCAAGTGAATTGTATAATGCTGTTTGTCTGATTGGACATTCATTTACTTCTGTCCTCACTTTACAAAATTCACTTGTTTGAGGGAATATTAATGCTTTGTTCCTGCAATATGGTAACTTGTTTTTCTTGCCATGTAATTTTCAGCCATATATTTAGCCAGAGGAAATCACGAGAGCAAGAGCATGAACAAGATATATGGTTTTGAGGGTGAGGTGCGCTCAAAGTTGAATGATACATTTGTCGAACTATTTGCAGAAGTATTCTGCTTTTTACCTTTGGGTCATGTGATAAATGAGAAAGTTTTCGTAGTCCATGGAGGTCTTTTCAGTGTTGATGGGGTCAAACTCTCTGACATCCGATCAATTAATCGATTTTGTGAACCTCCTGAAGAAGGTTAGATGCTTACTTTTTCTGCCTTCAATTGATCTCGGCAATGCCTTAATCACTCTAAACTTTCAGTTCTTAATCCCTCTGCCTTTCCACCCTCAGTAACGAAGTTTTATATACACTTATGATTGGTATGTCTAGGTCTGATGTGTGAAATTCTTTGGAGTGATCCACAACCTCTCCCTGGAAGGGGCCCAAGCAAGCGTGGTGTGGGCCTTTCTTTTGGTCCAGATGTTACAAAAGACTTTTTGCGGCAAAATAAATTAGGTGTGTTTTCCATTAGTCAGATACTTTTTTAAAGTTTATTTGTTCTTTACTCAGTGGCTTCACATAAATTACCAATTTGCAGATTTAATTGTGAGATCTCATGAAGTAAAGGATGAGGGTTACGAGATTGAACATGATGGTAAACTCATAACTGTGTTTTCTGCTCCAAATTACTGTGACCAGGTAACCAAATCCCTTTTGCTACATTCATTCTAAGTAAGTTTAGCCATTTACTTGCTTGATTTGTCTCAGAAGATTTTGATGGGAGAGAGGGTGGGGAATGGGATTTGAAGATCCCAATCCCACATCATGGAAAGAGACTTTTGTTGTTGTAATCTATTTTTCCAGCCTATCTTTAATCATTTGTGTTTTCCAATCACATTAAATGTGTAAAATGAAAACCATGTTACCTACCTTGCATTTGTACATTTGATGTTTGCATGGACAGTGTGCAGTGACTTAGGCATTCTTATATTAATATATAAGTAATCACTTTTCCTTCCTGAAGTATATTTTGATTTTGTTGTTAAAATATACAAAACGTGGATTTTTATTGCATGCCGCAGATGGGTAACAAAGGTGCCTTTATCCGATTTGAAGCACCAGATTTGAAACCAAACATTGTCACATTCTCAGCTGTGGTTAGTATCTTTTGTGCTTTAGACCATGCTATCCTAAGCTATATCATGTTTTGTCTTCCTCTAAAATAATAACAACAAATGAATATGTTCATTCATTCTTTTATTTAACACATAGTTTGGTGACATTCATTCCTTCTCTCTGGTTAATTTTGTTGAATTTGCAGCCACACCCTGATGTCAAACCAATGGCTTATGCAAACAACTTCCTCAGGATGTTCTCATAATTTAAAAAGCTGATTAGAAGCCTAGAACTACCAATGGTTTAATGCTTTTTTGAATGACTGTTATGCCCCAAGGGATTCAGGTGATGGCTAGAGAAGATTTGGTACTGTTACATGTTTATCTTTGTTGTTCTGTATATTTTTGGCTCAACATTTTATTATAACTCATTTTTTCTCCCCCCTCCCCTCAATCTTACCCGCTCAGTTTTGTGCTGTTTTGTCATTTGGTGAACAAGTGTAAGGAAATTTGCATCTCCATTTAGCTTCATGAAACTCTGGTGATAATGTTTACTAAAAATGATGAATCACACGAAAATCACTGCTTAGATGTATAGCCGTTGATTAGACTTGGCTACTATGTTTGAATGAGATATTTGTCTGTAAAATTCTAGGTTGCTTTCAGGTTCAAAGTTTCTTTTAACATTTTTTTGTCAAATTAAATTTCATCCTTACTCGAAGTAGTCCGTGGCCGAGAGACAATAGTCTTTTCACCAATTTTTTACGGGCTTTTTCTTGCACCTCACAATTTATAAAATGATTATTTTACCTTTGTTTAAAGCGATTTTGAAACTATCCATTCTGAAATTTTTTTGAAACATGCTTCTTTTAATTTCCAAAATTGGCTTTCTACAACATGATTTTCAAGACTGAGATTTCTAAATTTTTGGAACGCATGAAATACATCTAGAAACAAATTTATTGGAACAAGTTTTTCAAAAAATATATAATATCTTTTGGAATATTTTTGGAATGAGTTTTCTGGAATGGAATGCTTTTCACAGCTCTTTCTCTTAGAGTTCATCCTCTCTTGCAGCAGCGATGTTGTTGTAGTGGTATGGGGGAGGAATTTTAGTCTTTTCCGTTAGTAGTGGGTGCAATTAGTAACGATGGGGTTGCAGGAAGCAGAAGTTTTTTTTTTCGTGAACATGTCATCAAAGACCTATTGTCCACTTTTATTACGTGGAGTTTTTATTGATTTTTCATATAGAACTTCTAGAGTAATATTGAATCATTATCTATAATCTCTTATTTGAGTTGGGGTTCATCAAAATTATATATGCCAAAAAGTTCTAAGGTTTTGCCCGAACCAATAGATTATAAGGATTCACTTCTTACTCAAAGAACTTTATTCATGATTTTGTACATTTTAATTAACATGAGGATGTGTCAGTGTTGTTGATACTTGTGTGCCCGCATTCAATTGTAGTTTTCCTCTAAAGAATCTCAAAAACTCAGAATGGAGCAAATTCAATTTTGAAAAATGTTCATTATCCGAATTTAAGTTTGCAATGGATATCTACTTGCATGCGAGATATTTGAAATATAATTTGGATATTTTATCAATTTTATTAATAGATTAGTTTGTAATTATATAGAAGATACAAAATAACAATGCAATTAACAATATAATATCAATCACAATGCTTAAGTAAAGGAATAAATATTTTACTACTATCATTCATATTTTTTATTTTTAAAGTAAGAATTTTAGATGTCTACATAATAGTACCTCTGTGATACGTCCTTTTGATTTATACTCGTTTTTGCTTTAGTATATTTTACCTTTCTTATTATAGTATCTAGACGTTATTCAATCTAACCTTTATTTATATCTCATTAATGTAAAATCTTTTTCTTATTAAAATCCACATTTTAGTTTATAAAACTTAAAGACTATAACTTGGTCTATAAAACTTAAAGATTATAACTTGGTTAGACACATTTTAAATTTTAAATATCTCCTGAGCTTATATAAGTTTATGGTTTTGATGAGATTGAATTTTATATAGAATCACCTAATTCACAATCTAATGTATAACTTTGGTAACAAATCCAATCAATTGGACGAGATACAAAACACTGAAAGTAGTAATTATTATCAGGGTAAGAAGTTTAACTTTTGAAAATTAGTTGTTGTATCTTATGCATCTTTATAACTGGGAGCTTGCTCCTCCAACCAAACAACTTTCCAATATGATTTATTATGGAAAGTATCAAATACATTTCCTTTTCTTTAGTTTGAAAGTCTTCAACTTTTGAGAAATACAATAATTCAACATATTAAGACCTATAAGACATATAACAACTTTTACTCCAACAATAATACAATTATTTGTGATTTCCATAATCCTTAAGTAGCACTATAGTAATATTGTGACTTGTTTATAAATTTCATTGATTTTAGCCACCAAAGTTTCAAATCATAAACAATTTCATTGTTTATAAATTTGTATATCTCACTTTTTCCATTCTCTTTGTTTTTAAATCACATATATGAACATAAATAAAAATACATCAAAACCAAATTGACATCCCCCACAACTTTAATCCTTTTACAATAAATATTTCAACTTTGTTCTTGGAAGCTAACTCGACCACTGATGCAATAAACAATATGATTACATTTAGAGAAAGGGGAAATTCTATGTTGACATTCACTTCAAGTTAGAATAAGAATATTCCTTTGATTTTGGATGGACGTGCAGTTTTTCTTTTTAATTGTCGCCAATCCTACAACCGAACTTGATACCATGTTACCATTCCAATACAACTAAATATGTATTTTTATAAGGAGTTGTATAATAAAAATTGTAATTTATAAATCTTTTGTGTAAATGATATCGGTAGACTATGGAATAGGAGAACAATATGTAAATTTTATATAACAATATTATAATGAACTAAATTAACCTATGGTGAATTTTATTTCTTAAATGGAAAATTTATAGATTATGTAAATAAGTATATTATTTTTCTTCAAATTCCTATATGTCATGAATCTCTTCATATTATATCAAGTAAAAAATATTAAACATAATGACTATCTAAGTAGTAGATGAATTTAAATAATTATCTTACAAACAATATCAAGATAGACAAAGCAAAACCACTTTCCTTAACCAAATAAAGCAAAATATATATTTATATCTAAACTAGTTTTTTTTATTAGGAAATGAAGTAAAATGATACATGTCGATAAATAAATCCATAATATTTTAATCAGACATTGACAATTTAAACGTTCAAATATGATTGAAAGATAAGATTTTTCTTTTCTTTCACCTCCGACTTTAATCGTCCATTAAGATTTGGTTAATAATCGTCTATTAAGATTTGGTTAATCTATTAATGAAACAAATGTATTTAATATACTTTTATCAAGTTAATATTATTAAGTAATAAAATATTCTTGCTTTTGCAAATATTTTTTAGACAAAATAACATTAGTTGAAATTTTTATAGACAATATATCCTCATTAGTATTTACTTATATATATATATATATATATATATTAATTGACGTCACATATATCATAATGTCTTTAATTATATTTTTGAAAAGTTTATCTGTTAAAATCTGATAAGTTGCGTCACATTTTTTTAGTTAAAGGGTATGACTTTATAATATTTATAATAATAGTTTGGTACTTTAAATAGTAAGGACCATTATGTAAAGAATAAATTCTTAATTAATAATATATAAAGTTTACATATCTCAAACTACATCTATTATCTACAAAGCATACTAGATCTACTATCTAGAAAGCCATTGGTATTTATGATGTTGATTTTAAATTAACACTTTTTCTTGTCTATCCATATAGCAGGAAGACTAAGCCCTAAGAAAACTATACACCTTCACTAAAATTCATTGTTGTCACATTTATTATTGGTTTCACTAAGCTAGTATATAGTTCACTGTCTCTTTCTTCATTAGAAAAAATATCAAATTATATCTTCTTTGGATAATTATTGATATTTAATTTTTTTTTCTATTTCTCTTACTTGATACTACTCTCGTATTTACTTTTTGATTAATGCTTTAAGAAAGAAAATCTTTCACAAGATAAATTGTGTGAAGAATGATTGCGTTTTATTTAAACTTTTGGAAATTTTGGTTTTGAGTTCTTGTAATTTTCTTTTCTCATTATTGCTATATTTTTTTTGTTGTGTTTGTTATTTGTTTTTTTTTTCTTGAATAATGTATTTTGCACTTTGCTTAATTACTATGAATAATTGTAGGGGTTAAACTCATCATATTATGTTTCTTGTTTATTAAGTGATCACCTAATATATTAGTAGATTCTTAGTTTGTACACTTTGATAAACATAATTTTACTTTAACTAAGGAAATGAAAATTTTGACATTGTTGGATAATATAAAGTACCAAACAAAAATTGTCAATTAATTACAAAATCACTATCAACAATATTATAAAAATCAACAAATTTATCATACAAAATAGTACGTTATTAGATGATAATATAACACTGTTTTAGATTATCAATGCATAATTTATTTTCTCAACAACAAATTTTTTTAATTCTGCACGATATAAAAAAGTTAAAAATTATAAAATTATTTAATTTTTTACATTAAGGATATAATCGTCATTGACTAGATACACGGAGGTGCATGGAGAAAGTAAGGAGGTGGAGGAAGAATGCGTTCTGATGGGTTTAACATGGACCACAGGCAAACCCAGAAGAAGCCCCTTGTGAATTGAACACACCTTTTTGTGTGTTGTTGCCCTCAAACAATTACACAAACCTGTGCTAAATGCTAAATCAAGCGACGACGACGGTGGAAGTCGTATCGTGTTCTCCTCCATTCACTGTAAGCCTCTCTCTCTCTCTTCACTTTTCATTCTTTTTATTTTTTCCTTTTATTATTATTCCAAACTCAATGCAATTCCAAGCAAAACTTAAGCCATGCAGATCTCTTCTCACCTTCTTCCCCTCCCTCTCCCCTCTCCTCTTTCTCTCTCTGGGCTCCCCAATTCCTGTGGGGCCCCACCCCTTCTTCTCTGTGGGTGTTTTTTTCTGATGTCCCACTTGCTCCCCTGTGCTCAATTCGCCCAAAGATTTCATCTTTTTTGCTGGGGTGCGGATGGTTTTGCGTGATTCACTCTTTGCTCTGTGTTTCTGGTGTTGAGTGGCGATTCGGGATTGTGGGGTTTTTGTTTTTGAGGAAAAAACGATGGTGCCTGTAATGCAATTGATTGTTGGAGCTGATTGTTGAAGTGATTGTGTTGAGTGTTGTGGAATGGGAAGGGTTGTTTGTTGAGTTGCCTTGAGGTTGAGCCTTGTGGGCGAATGTGCTGTGTTTGTTTTGAGTGGGATAGGTTGTGCCTTGTGTTTGTGGAAGTTAAGGTTCAAGGAGGAATTGTGGTGTTTATTTGGTTTAGGAGGTTGGAATGGGATGATAGAAAGATGGAACTTTTGAAATTCTGGACTAGCAGTTGAGAAGTGTTATGGGGAATGGAGTTTGTTTTTGAATTGGAAAATGATATGAAGTTCAAGGAAGATCAGAATATATGGATTGAGGATACTGGGTTTTGATAAACTAAGGAGAAAATAAATTAGTTTTCTGACTGTGCTTTTTGAGTGGGACCCAGAGAGTTTGAAGTTATTTTTAAGAGCCTGCTTATTGTTTTCTTCTTGAACAAGGTTGTTGCCTTCTGTGGTTCCAATGAAAGTAAAATTATTGATGTAGAATTTTAACTTTTATGTTTTGTGTGGACTTGACGGCTATTTTGCTTTTAGTGATCATTATATTGAATTCTTGCTATTTTAGGTATGACCCTATTGTCCTTAAAGTAAAAAGAACAATGTTTTGAATCTGTTGGATGATCCCATGACTTCATGTTGGTTGTAATATTTCATGTGTTGTATATCACTAACATGTTAATATTGTTGCATACCACTAGCAGCATCAATACGGTGTTCTGTCAAATATCGCATTCTCTGTTAATATTGTGTTTTGCCGCATATCACTAACTGCTTGAATATTGTGTTTTGTCAGATTTCTGCTTTGGCATTTTTCCCTTAAAATGCTGTTCATACAGGGAAAGAGAACTTTGTACCTCACTGAAGCAAGAATAGATGGCAGACAAAGTTGAGGTGTATCCGTTACTTGCTTTAGATAACAGGAATGATCAATCCCTAAAATCTGCAATATAAATCCTTCAATTCCTGGTAAATGAAGTTCATATATATTTATATATCATTTGTGATGTCATTCCTTAATTGAGTTGGTAAATGCTAACTTCTGCCAGGTTTCATTCTAGGACATCCTTCTGATTATTCCAATGTATTAAGTTATGAAAATATTTTGCTTGTGGGGCTTTGAGGTTTTGGGTTTATAATTTGGAATTTTGTGGTTTCTAAGTAATAATCCTTAGGATTTAGGCTTTATTCCTTTGATGTACTGATCAAGTTTTAGCTTCTTTGGTCCTTTTTCGTTTTGATGAGTTTGGACTTTTCCAACCACTGCATGACTCTGATGTAAACTTTGTTTTATTAAATAAATTAAGAAAATTTTGAAGACCATGTTTCTTATTTCACTTCTTTCTTGGATGTTTGTAGTTAGTCATTGTAATGGAAGTTGGAGCAGTGGACCCTTATACAACTAATCCAGGTCCAATTGATGGTTCAGTTCTGTATGACCAAGACAAGCATGTCTCTACAGCAGTATGGGATGGACAGGTGCTGTTTGCTAGTTGAGAAGCCTTTCTGCCTCATCTTTTTTTTACATTTTTTTCTAAAAAATCTTGTCTGTATCTTGATTATTTATATAAATTTTCTCCCATTAATGTATTAGCAGGAGCGTGGTGCCCTCAGATGTCATGAACATACCTCTAAGCTTGATCAGTGGACCCTTACTCATAAACAGGTTGAATTGGTAGAGAAGGCAGGATTTGGATACCTAAGGTCAATCCCAGCTATTAGTCTAGACAATCCACTTATCTCTGCTCTAGTTGAAAGGTGGAGAAGGGAAACAAACACATTTCATTTGAATGTTGGTGAAATGACAGTAACCCTTAAAGATGTTGCGCTCTTGCTTGGGCTAGCTATTGATGGTGAACCTGTAATTGGTATTACCTATACAGCATGCAGTTCTGTTTGTGAAAAGTATCTTGGTAGATCACCAGAATCTGGTTACACAAGTGGTGGAATGGTGAAGCTAAGTTGGTTGAAAGAGTTCTTCTCTCGCTGTCCCGAAGATGCTCCAATCGAAGTGATTGAGCAGCATACTCGTGCATATCTTCTCTATCTTGTTGGTAGCACCATATTCTCCACAACTACAGGGAACAAAGTCCCTGTAATGTATTTGCCATTATTTGAGAATTTTGCTAGATGTGGGCAATATGCCTGGGGTGCTGCAGCATTGGCTTTCTTGTACAGAGCACTGGGCAATGCCTCACTAAAAACTCAAAGTACCATTAGTGGCTGTTTAACACTACTTCAGGTAATTTATATAAGTGTGCTTCACTTCTTTTTAACTCCTCTCTTTAACTCTTCATTTTCCTTCAAAGTGCAGTTTTACTTTCTCTCAAGTGTTAATAGTTTGTTATGTATTTGCAGTGTTGGAGTTACTTTCACCTAAATATTGGACGACCAAAGCTCAGTCTTGAACTGATGCATGACCGATTTCCCTTTGTGCTTAGATGGAAAGGAAAACAAAGTGGCCCAACTGCAAATCGTGATGTAGTTTTCTATCGGAAGTCTCTGGATTCCCTAAAACCATGTGACGTAAGTCTTATTTGCATTTGTATGTTTAATACTGATCTTGAAATCTTCTGATTATGTTAAAGTAGAATCTAGTTGAACTGATGTAAATGTACAGGTGGAGTGGCTCCCATATCGAAACATGGACAGCATGGTAATTCCAGAACATATCAAAAGCACTTTAATTCTTGGGAGGTCAAAGACAATGCTGATATGCTTCGACAAGGCCGAAAGACATCTTCCAAATCGATGCTTAAGGCAATATGGCATGCTGCAATCTATTCCAGATGATGTGGAGCGGTGGGAGAGGAAGAGTAGAGGAGTTGATGGTGGTGTTGATTTATCGGGGAAAATGGAATCCGAGCTTAATGAGTGGATGGACCGTCAGGTGCATATTGTTGACGGGGATGAGGGTGTAGATGAAAGTGAGTACATGGAATGGTATCTAAGAATTACTCGCAAGTTCATCGGAAGGCCTATTTCTCTGTCAACCGAGTTCCAGAGAACGGTAAGGATATGTTTCATGAATTTGGTTTAATATCTTATAGCAACTATGGATTAAGTTTGAAATGCTTTTTAAAGAAAATAAACAAATGTTTGCAGAATGCTGGTCTGAGGGATATTGCACACATAGCGGATACCTTTTCAACAAAAGGGTTAGATCCTCAACAAATTGAATCTATATCAAAGATAAGATACATTGCACATGAATGTCTGAGAGACCAAATTGGTGGTCCAGTCATGGCCTCAGGGAGCCCTCAAGTTGAACTAGGTAAAAGGGTCAGAGGGAAGGAGAGGGTTAGAAGAAAAGGAGGAGTGGGGAAACGAATGCGAAAAGACGGTGTGGTTCATTATAACACCGTTAGTGAGGATGAACAACCTCAGTATTATGGCACTGCTATTGAGGTTAGCCAATTACATCTTAGTCACATTGAAAGAGAGCTGGATCATGCACAGTTATGTACTGTAGACAATGCAGTCAGCGTTGTCCAGTTGATTCATGCAGATGCTGATGGCGAAAACATGCAGCTCTGTGATACACACATTGATGTTGATGAATCAGAGCTAGGGTACACTGCAGGTGAAGAAAATAATGAAGAGCCAGATGATGTAGCTGCCGAATTTAGCCATGAAGAACTAAAGCACAGAGGTGGTGAAGAAGAAATAAAGCAAGAGCTTAATCATTTGACTGGTGAGGAAAACATGGAGGAGCTGAATGCAGCCAATGAAATTCACATGGTGCAACCTTCTGATAGTATGGTGATTGATAATTCACACCTTTGTGTTGTTAGTCATGATGATATTGATGATACGCTTCCGGATACTGCTGCTGAGTTTGATCACTCCCAACTTGGTGACTCAAGTTTGGTCCATCAACAACAAACTGACAATCTTGTTCATTCTAAGCTTTCACATATTAACCCTGAAAGTGAACTTTCAACTGCTAAAGCAGCAATGGAAGTGTCTCAACATTCTTCTCTTGAAACTCATGAGGATATTTCACAGAATGGTGATTGTAGTGTTGCTGTATAGGGTACATACCTTACCATATTGTAGAGAAGCAAAATTTTTTAGGCTGACTCAATTTAAAGGTGTTATATCGTGCCTTGTATAATTATTTATATTCATTTTTTGATGCATAGCTTGCACTTCCTTCTATGCTTGTGAATTAAGGTGCATGAAATGCAACTTAATTCTCACGGCATCATTAATACCATAGTAGAAACTATGACCATGCATCTAGCATTAGATATGGTAAATTTGTACTTTATGTTAATCTTAACCATAGTTTAGTGCCATGGCAAGGTAAGATGGGATTAGTGTGATTATGCAGTATCAGTAGTGTATATCATATAAAAATCCCTGATTCCTGGAACTCAAAGGTTGTCAACAGTGAAGGAAAGAAAGGGTTACAAAGGTTGTCTTCCAAAATCTGTTTTACTCATTAAAATATAAAAAAGTTATGTTTAACAAGATTCTCTTAAAGAGCATTTTTTTTTTTTTTGGATTTTGTAAATATGGAATGTGATTTCCAAAAGTGAGACCAACCATTCAAGCTAAGTGTATCCCGAGGAGTAAATCAAGAAATTTGGGGATCTGCTGATAAATTGTACTTTTACCTTTGTTTGGATTAGAGAATAAAAAATTAAAAAAATAAAATAAAATAAGAAGTGATATTATTTGGAAACCATTTCAAATAGAAAACAATTAAGATAATTAATAAATTAACATGTGGAGAGACAAGATTCTAATTATGTCTAAAAAAACACTAATTATAGTCATCCAAGTAAAAAAAAAAAAATAACAAGTAAACATGAGTTAAATTACAATAATTTAGATTAAAAATGAAAAATAAATAATAGAAGGAGTCTTGTTTATTCGAAGGACTTCCATAATTCATCAAAGATTCGTATAAATATATTATTTTCTTTGGTAGACTTTTTCAAAACCTTGGCAGTCTTAAAGTGTTAAGTCTGATTTTCTAAATACAACCTTGAATTTTATTAAGCACATAACTAGATTTTGACTTCGTTCGTAACCCAATATGTTCATCACTAATTGGAGGGTCTTCATCAAAATTTTAAGTCTAGACTAAATATATCCTTCACCATCATTCCTGATGATTGTACTTGTTGATATAAATTAATAAGTATTTTTTTTTATCTCATGTGAATAATAAATATCAATAACATTGTTTAATGTGAATCACGTATAGCATCAATTTCAGACGTTCCTTCTCACAACAAAACTCTCTAACGTGCAAAGGATTGTAGGTACAACTTGTCAATTTCTTTTTCTTCTTCTGCATTAATATTTATTTATTTTTTCATATTGTAGAAGCAAAATAGTTCAAGTTTCCTTGTACAAATAAAAATTCCTTCAATTCAAGTTTTGTTAATTAAAAGAAATATATTTATTTCCATAAATATATTAAAATAAATGACACGTGAGAAATATATTTAGGCAAGAATATTAAACCATAATTACCTTGTTCCATACTTCAAAATATTAAACCATAATTTAACTTATTTAGTCCACCTTTAAACAATTTTAAAATATTAAACCAAACTCTATAATTTTAATTCCTAATTTTGACTATTTCCCCCTAGTTTAAAATATTAAACCCTAATTTAAAATTGCAATATCTACTTTAAAAATATTAAATCCTATTTCACATTTTAAATTCATACTTTAATCTTAATTTAAAAATATAGTCTCTAATTTTAAATTTAACTTCCTATTTTAAAATATTAAACTTATACTTTCTAATTTATCTTGGTTAATGGTAAAGATATAGAAATCTACTAAAAAAATTTATTCACTATACATTGAAATATTAAAGTTAGTTGTTCAAAATTTAACCTCTATTTTAAAAATATTAAACCCTATCTCATATTTTAAATCTATACTTTAAAAATATTAAATCTTAATTTAAAAATATGATTCCTAATTTTATATTTAATATCTTATTTTAAAATATTAAATTTGCATTTTAATTGATCTAGAGATAACCACGATAAGAACACAATAGTATAAGAGGGAGGGAGACAGATAACAAGAAGTAAATTTCATATAATGTAATATGTGGTTAGTCTTGAGTTTGCATTATGCATGTATACTTTGGTAGTGTGGTGATCAATGTTATCAAAGTCTTCATAATATTCTAGTACTTTTGCATACACTAGATTAATTAATACTTTTTTAATGTGGTAACTTGAATAATTAATATTATTTTTACAAGATCTAAAAGGGTATCACAATTTCTCTTAGATGTCGTATCAATAACCTCTCTATCTCTAGCCTTGTCCATTTTGATTTCCAGACTTTAGTCTCCAGTCTTATGCCAAAAAGGGGGAGGTACCCGCAAAAGGCCCATGGAAGCCAAAGTTAATCTTCAAATGTCAGAATTTATGAGTTGAAAGGTAATAAAGGGTCTCTCTTTCTCCTCACATACTCTGGTTATTTATAGTTGTTTTTAAGATATGATTGATTTGATAAGTAATGATTTCCTCTGTTGATTGTCAAAAATGTGACTAATGGTGACATTCGGTTGACTGAGAACCCATCCTTTGTTGAGAACATCTTGGTCACGTAGTACACTGTATTCGGTGTACGACTGACTAAGAATCCATCCTTGGCTGAGAACATCTTGACTGTGTAGTACAAATATAATGAAGAATATTAACAAGTGATGTGTCTACACAACCAGATGAAGAGAATACTTGTGTTTTATATCCTTTGTGCATGATATCTTATATATGAAAAGTGTGAATATAGTAGCTCTACCACTTTCTCATCATCATTTAGAAAATGTATTCTATCTTGTTAGTGAATCATTTATGATGGTTGTTCTTCATTTATGTGAATAAATAATAATGAATAAATAATCAACACATATATAAAATGAGTGATATTCAACATAGTCTTTCTCTTTATTTTTTTTATGTGACATCCACCTCAATCAAAACTTAAAATGACTAAGATAAATGTTAAAATATTTTAGAAAAAAATCTAAGATATTGTAATGTCTTAGTTCTCACCAATTTAAACTTTTGAATTTGAATTGTTTGTAATAAGTTATCGGGTTTCAGACTATGTCAACTTGATTTTTCACTCAATATTAAAGTTGACATGATTGAAAAGAATATTGGCCACAAAGGCATCAGTCTACATCTCAATATGAACACATATACTCAAAAATATCGTTGTAAATATAAGAAAAGTTTAATCAATTAAACACGTGAAGTCAATTATTGGATGGATATGACCAGAAATAGATATTTCAATAAAATGTCTGCTTAGTTAAGATAAAAAATATACACTTATTACAATATAACCTTCGTTCATGTTTGTGAAGCAAAAAAATATGGTTTGAAGGACGATAATCATATTATATGTAGTTAACATTAGTATTAAAAATTGTCTTTAATAATAAATAATTCATACAAGGTTAAAAACAATAATATAATGTATCAATGGACTAAAATTTTTATATTTTTTCTTTTTATCAAGTGCATTGTCATTTGTTAGCTTATCCCTACCATAAACTTGAAGATAAGCACTTGATATAATATATACTTACATTTATAAATGTATTAATCAGTTGAAATATCAAACTATGCAAAAGAAAACAAGCTTAAGTATTGCTCTTAACATTAAAATTTTATAAAGCAATTCAATACATGAGTACAATTATTCTTGCACCAATCATTAGAAAGAAAATTTTTACTATGTGTACGTGTCACATAAGAAATACCAACATCGTCTTTACAATTTGAATACCTAGAATAGTTTAATAAAATTTAACAAAATCAACATTCAAATTAAATCAAAGTAATTTAAATTAAGTTTTACCAACAATTATGATATAAATTAAAGTACACCCTTTTCAAGTGTTTAAATGATTATTGATTGAGCATGAATTTAACAATAAATAATCTATAGGGATTTTCAAACTTGCAAAATTTAATAAATTACTTGTTGAGGTTAACTTTTATACCTTGATTTAATTATAAATTACTTTGTATAGTAAGAATGTTAATTTTAATAATTATTCTAAAACTAATAGTTATGATTTATTCTAAGTTTTTTTTTTTAATAAAAGGTAAATATGTTAATCATCATTATTGAGCTATGAAATCTTAATTATGTTGTCACCTTATAGTCTAATGATTATTTGGAGCATGTTTAAAAGGGTATAAAAACAATGAAAAAAAATTGAAGGACTAAATTATATTCTTGCAAACAAAATATGATATTCGGTATTTAGATAGTGTATATTCCTACGAAGTTATCCTTAATATTTTCTAACATAACATCAAACAAAAGAAAGCATGTCTATCAATCAAATCCATGCAATTAATTATCGATCCAACTATTCCTTTCATCAAATATATGAGAAATCTCAAACATCATTTGAGAATATAAAAGAAGATATTGTATTTATCTTCCTCAAATACATCAAGCCATTCTGAAAATAATTTTGGAAGTTTCGATGATAATTCCCTTTAATGTCTTGTTCAATAGCAATAATAATAAATTCTCTTTTGTTATCCTACATACACCAATAATTACAATTATTAAATAAATTTAAGTAAAATCAATTTATAGTATACAATTGAATTTAAATTATTTTATAAATTAATTTTTTGAAATTGAATTAAACATAAATACATTTATTAAAATTATTAGAGTAATTGAATTTTAATAAAGTTTATTGAATCTCATATTCAAGTTTAGTCCTAAACTTACTTATGTACACAAGCTACACTTAAATGAATATTATTTTTCAATGTAAAATAAAATTTCCATACTAATATTTTTATTGATCCTACAGACCACACAAAAAAAAAAAATATCAAAGGATGTAAATAAGATTACTAATATCTTTAATAAACATAATCTGACACTTAATAATAGATGGAAGTGATACTTATAATTAATTAAATGATATTATTTTATTTTTCTTAAAAAACTTTTGAATTCAAAATTTATTTTTCTGATAGAGTATCGTAGTGTAATTAATGAAAAGAATAAATATATTTTCAGTGCTTGTAAAATCTAGGAGCTTTAATTTTGGTTTTTATAATTGTTTTATT
>Ga0099825_1002472_pt1 | contig 24584 bp, 14 predicted proteins | sample SiratroredBW_FD_76838 | JGI IMG/M metagenome (GOLD analysis project Ga0099825, IMG submission 76838) | Root nodule microbial communities of legume samples collected from California, USA - Siratro red BW | ecosystem: Host-associated > Plants > Roots > Nodule | place: USA: California | collected... | reverse complement strand
TTAAGGATTGGGGTATATATCAAATTTGGTGTTGGAAAATAACATGCGACAATTATATGCAACATAGAATTGACATTTTAATTTTAATGAAATCATGCATGCAAAAATGGAACATGACTCAATAAAACTCAACTTGGGTTAAGGGCATTTTGGTAATTGTGGAGAGCGTGGGTGCGGAACTTAATTAATGGGGGTGCAAGAAGTAACCCCACCAATAAGAAACTCAATCTTGGGTTAAGGGCATTTTGGTAATTGTGAAGAGTGTGGGTGCGAAATTTAATTAATGGGGGTGCAGGAAGTAATGCCACTAATAAGAAACTCAACTTGGGTTAAGAGCATTTTGGTAATTGTGGAGAGTGTGGGTGCGAAACTTAATTAATGGGGATGCAGGAAGTAACGCCACTAATAAGAAACTCAACTTGAGTTAAGAGCATTTTGGTAATTGTGAAGAGCTAGAGTGTAAATCCTAATTAATGGAGGTGTAGGAAGAATGACCCAACTCCTAAACCCTAAGCCACCACTACCCTAACCCTAAGCCACCACCACCTTTCTTCACCCATGATGAACCAAAAGCAGCAGCAGTGATGAGGAAGGAGGAGCGGTGACGGCGGGGGGCAGCTGCGTCGCGAAAAAAATGACGGTGACTGCAGAAGTCGTTTTGGGGTTGTTTTGGAGTGATTTTTGGAGCATAAAATACATGGATAAAATACATAGAAGAATGTATGGAAGATGGAAGATGATGAATTTTTTATTATTTAATAAATAAGGAAAAAAAACAAAATGTTATAAAGAGCAAAAGTACCTCATTTTTTTATTTTTTTTTATCTTTATATCAAAATGAAATGATGAAGAAATAAAAAAAAAATCATCACATGAAGATAAGAACACATGATTTACAAATTTCAAACTTCAAGATCCATATGAAAATCTAAACCTTACAAATCATACCTGTGTTCTTCAAAAATGATAGTCTCATTTCCAAAAATTTCTTGCTTCTCAGTTTTAAACTGAGTGTGCATAGTAAGACAGAAGAATCAATCTTCTCTACTTTTTCTCTCTTTTTTCTCTATTTTTAACGTGATCTCCCTTTATCAGTGATCCTCTCTTTCTTTTTTTCCTCCTCCTCTCTTCTCTCTTTTTTCTCATTCTCCCATCTCCTTTTTTCTGTTTTTTTCTTATCAGGTCCACTTGAGGAGTTCTGTTGGAGAAAGAATAGGGATGGTGGAGATTTTTATGGGATTCTGGGCAATTAGAGAGTTGAAAGAGTCTCTCTTTTCCTTTTATTGTTATTTATTATTTCTTCTAAATTTTGTATTATTTGTTTGTTTTATTATTTTATTTTTATTATTTAAAAAAAACATTAACGAATGAAAAAAATCTAAACTACTCCACTTTTTTTACTTTTATAAAATTTATTTAAGCAGAACCCCTTTTATTTATTCATTTGTTTATTTTTTAAAACTGGCAAATCAAGTTTGAAAGTAGTTATTTTTATTTTTATATTTGTTTTTATTATTATTTTTTTTTAATTTTCAGATTCTGTTGTTTTAATTTAGATATTTTTGTTATTTTCGTTTTTTTATTATTAATTAATTATTTTATTTTATTTTATTTTTTAAAATCACCACCTTTTCTTTTTTAGTCTTTTTTTGTTTTGTAATGGAAAAATTCGAATTTTATTTATTTATTTTTTATTAGTAATTATTTCAAAAAAACTTAAACTAATTTTATATTATTATTCATTTTTTATTCATTTTTATCATTATGCTTTAATTGAAAAGATTACCCAGATAAAATCGGGTGTTGACAGCTTTCATCTTGCCTTTAGCAGTATTTAAGCTTGCCTTCGTCAAGTGTGTAAGCTTTATCAGTGTATTCCTTCATTTTCGCGGCCTCTTCCGTCTTATGTCCATTGGACCACAACACGTGATTCAACAACTTCTCTCTATCAGGGCCAACAAACCTGTGGGGCACAAACTCCTCCGCCTTTCTTGATCTCGTACACCGCATCGTAGACTAGAAGATCTTTCCTGGCCTTCACGTACTAGAACGACACAACAGGCTCTATCCTCAGCACCTCGTACACCACAAATTTAGTTAAAGTTATCCTATCCAACGCACGAAGACTGATTTCCTCGACAAGCTGTTTGTGCAAACCCTCCTTGCCCAACCCTACCCACTTCATTAAAATCGGAAATTGGTTCACAAACCCTCTTTACACGTTGAACCTAAAGTGAACACATGGTTGTGGCACGCTTCCTATTCTCACCCTTGTGTTCCTTCATTTTCGTTACCTTTCATTCACATTTTCGTTGGTGTCCTTCATCACTGCTTTGTCATTGCTTCGCATACAAAGTGTTCATAAACTGTAGAGACAGTGATTCCAAATGTAATTACATACGGACCAGATCCGTATGTAATTACATACACGTTACATACAAATAAAATTATATATAATTACATACAAATTTTGAAATTCGTATGTAAGTGTTATCTACAACAATTTTACATACGAATTTTTGTCCGTATGTAATTCGTACATAATTTCAAATTACATATGGATTTTCAATGTTATATACGGATTTTGACCGTAGATAATGACAAAATTTCTCGTAGAGGCAAATCGCATCCAATGTGTTGTGAGTGGAACATTGGTGGATTGCTTTATTGGAGGACTGAAACCTGACATTAGACGGTGATGTAATTGCTCAAACCCCAACGACTTTGATCATACGTGTTTCTCTGGCTAAGTTATATGAAGAAAAATACTTAACTAAACCCAAAGCCTATACGTTGAATTTCAACCAGAAATCACAAGCCACAAACACTTTCCCAACCATAACCCAATCCCTTAAATCCTTTAGCTTACCTCCATTACTTTTGGCCCCAACCTCACATTTCACGTCCAATACTCTAAACCTAGCACATATAAAAAAGATCTCTCCAACAGAAATACAATTAAGAAGAGAAAAATGTTTTTTTATACTTGTGATAACAAGTTTAATCCCACACACAAATGTCCTAATTAGAAATATTTGATTTTGCATATGGAAGAAGATAATTCCAGTGAATTACAACTAGATCCTCATGATAGTAACGACCACGTTGATAATCAGAATTCATTGGATCACCATTTGCCTTATAATGCTCTCAAATGATCCTTTGGGCTTGGCACCATGAAATCCCAAGGCTCTATGAATGGAATGCAGGTTCAAATCTTATTAGATAGTGGTAGTTCAAATAATTTCTTACAGCCAAGGCTAGCACATTGTTTAAAATTACCTAGAACCTATTCCTAACTTGCAAGTTTCGGTTGGCAATGGTAACTCCTTAGTGGTCTAAGGATTCGTGAAAGAATTGAATGTTAAGATTCAGAGACATTCTTTGAAATTACCTGTGTATTTGTTGTCTGTTATTAGGACAAATTTGGTTCTAGGAGCAGCTTGGTTGGCTACCGTGGGTCCCTATATTTCTAATTACGACAAATTGGCCTTGAAGTTCTATTTGAACAACCAGATTATAATCTTACATGGTGAGCACTCCAAAATGTGAAGGTATGCTCAATTCACTCATTTTAGAAGAATGCACAATACTTATGCTATAGATGAGTCACTTACCTTACAAATTCTGCAACTAGTTTCACCTCAAGACCATTAGCTAGATACCCGAATTGGCCATTTTGTTGCACACTTACAACGAAGTTTTTTTGTGACTTTGGGATTACCTCCTCAAAGAGCTTAGAATCATTCAATTCCATTGATTAAAGGTTCTGTTCCTTCAAGGTTAGACCTTATAAATATCCTCACATCCAAAAACTAGAAATTGAAACCATGAAATAAGACATGTTGCAAGTAGGGATTATAGTCCTAGCACTAGTCCTTTTTCTTCTCCCATAGTCTTGGTAAAGAAGAAGGATGACACATGAAGATTTTGTACAGATTATAGGGCTTTGAATGCTATTACAGTGAAGGATAGTTTCCTTATACCTACTGTTTATGAGTTTATAGATGAGTTGCAAGGAACTCAGTATTTTTCAAAATTGGACCTAAGGTCAGGGTACCATTAGATACTATTGAAGGAAGAAGATATGCATAAAACAACTTTCATAACTCATTAAGGGCTTTATGAATGACTAGTAATGTCATTTGGACTCTCTAATACTCCTGCCACATTTCAGAGTTTCAGATTATTTAGGACACACTATTTCTGGTCAAGGTGTGACAATGGATAAAGAAAAAGTGAAGGCAATATTGGATTGGCCTATGCCTGCTAATTTGAAACATCTGAGAGGATTCCTTAGCCTTACTAGGTACTATAAAAGATTAATTAATGGTTATACAAATATAGCCGCTCCTTTAACTAATTTATTGAAGAAGGACAATTTTTCTTGGAACGATCCAATAGTAGCAACATTTGCAAACCTTAAAACTGCTATTACTAAAGCTCCAGTTCTCAATCTTCCTGATATTTCCTAGCTGTTTATTCTTGAAACAGATGCTTCAAGTTTGGGAATTGGAGCAGTGTTGAGCTAAAACCACCATCCAATTGCATTATTCTCTAAAAAGTTGATTCCAAGTATGAAAAGCAATCAACTTATGCTTACTGATGCCATTGTCAAGTTTAGACACTATTTACTTTGTCATAAGTTCACCATTAGAACTAATAAAAAAAGTTTAAGGAGTTTAACTGATCAAGCTATTCAAACTCCTAAACAACAGAAATGGTTCATAAGCTGTTAGGATATGACTTCTCCTGGGAAAGAAAACATAGCTGCTGACTCTCTATCAATATCCTTCTTTATGGCCTGGTCTCAATCTCAGCTATCTATTCTCTCTAATCTCAGAGAGGTTATAATAGCAGATCCTAAATTGAAAGCCATTTTTTACTTGTGCATTGCAAATAATCCCCCTAATCATAATTATTCTCTTCATGATCAACTTCTCTTTTGGAAAGGTTGACTAGTTATTCCTGCTACTAGTGAGATAGTTCAGAAAATATTGTATGAGTTTCATAATTATCTTGTGAAAGGTCATGTTGGGTTTGCTAGAACCTTGGCCAAAATCTCTGCTCAATTTTTCTGGCACGATATGAATTGAGATTGTTCTAACCACTAAGGTTTTTGATCGCTCTTAACTATCCTAAATAGAAGTTTTTTTTTCATACCCTAACACCCTGTATTTATACCTTTTCCCTAAGGTATTACGGTGTTGAATCTTAACGTAACTTCGTTATTATTAATAATTTGGTATTAAATCTCAACAAATTAACAAAAAACACCTCCAATCGAGTATGGTTATAGAGAGAGCCAATTTATATGGGCTTTTATTTATGAATAATAAAATTGGGTCCTTTAATAGGGCCTTTCTTATCGGGAGCATATTAAATGATTTCAGATTATAAGTTGATTACTTTCCACATCCCCAATTTCATTTTGGGCCTAAAATTCTCCTCTCTCTAGCCCAGGATGGGTCAGAAACATTAAGGAATATGTGCATAATTGTCTTATTTGCTAACAAGCCAAGACAGAAACAACTCTTCCTTCATGTTTACTTCAACCATTACCCATTCCAGATCAGATTTGGGAGGATCTAGGAATGAAATTTATAACAGGACTTCCTTCATTAGGGGGCTACACAATCATATTTGTGGTAATTAACAAGTTATCTAAGAATGCTCATTTTTCTCCTTTGAAGACAAATTATTCAAGTAAGCTTGTGGTAGAGACTTTCGTGACAGTTGTAGTGAAATTGCATGGTTTTCCTAAGACTATTGTTTCTGACAGAGAGGTTTTACAAGTCAGTTTTGGCAACATCTCTTGAGATTGAGTGGCACCTCTTTGAACATGTCTACTACATACCACCCTCAATCTTGTGGACAATCTAAAGTCTTAAACAAATGCCTAGAAATGTATTTAACATGCTTTACTTATGAAATTCCTAAAGAATGGGTTAAACTCTTGCCTTGGGCTGAATATTGGTATAATACAATCTATCATACTAGTCTTGGAATGTCACCATTCAAAGTTGTTTATAGTCGAGTCTCTCCACATTGGTGAAATATATACCTGCTAGAAATAATCCAATTTCAGTTTAGGATCAACTATTGTAGAGAGATGAGATCATGGGTAAGTTAAAGATGAATCTCCAAAAGGCTCAGCAGTATATGAAAAAGTATGTTGTTCAGGAAAGAAGGTTTGAAGAATGAAAGATTGGAGACATGTACTAGTGAAGCTCCAACCTTATCAACAACATTCCATGGCTTTAAGGGGAAGAATAAAAAATTAAGTTTAAGATATTTTGGTCCATTCCCAGTTATAAAGAGAGTTGGTCAAGTTGCTTATAAGTTGTCACTGTCAGCCATTGTAAAAATACACCCAGTCTTTCATGTATCCCAATTGAAATAGTTAGAGGTGATTATGTTCAACTGTATGTTCCATTACCAATTACCACTGATGAATCCTATCCCATTATCCAACCTACTATTATTTTGGAATCTAGAGTGATTATTAAAGGTTCTCAACATGTTCAACAACATTTGGTCCAGTGGGAGGACACACATAAGTCTCAATCAACTTGGGAAGACCACAATCCTTTGCAAAAGGCTTATCTTGACTTCAACCTTGAGAACAAGGTTGTTCTTAACGGAGGAGGAATTATAAGCAATTTTGTTATAGTAGGGATAAATGAGCTAGAAATTGAGAAAGTTAGAGATGAACACGTGATTACTAATTTGTTGTATCAAGAAAGGAGAAAAAGTTCTAGAAACAAAATAATTAACTCTAGGCTGAGTGGTTATGATTGGTCTAACAAATAGTATTAAAGTTTATGTTAGATGAAAGAAAAGATATAGAAGGATCGATGTTAACTCCGTCTCCCTAAGTGAAATTATTTTCTAAGAGTTGCTTATCATTTCCTGGTTCCTTTTTTCTTTTCCTTGTATTGCTTAGCTGCCATTCTCATATACGTTCTTGTAAAAAAAAATCATACGAGACTAATAATTCAAAATACAAAACATCGTTAAATTCATTCATTAGTCTAATGAATAACCTCATTTATTTTACTATTTTCCCTAGCACGCTTATTTTACATTTAAATAATTATTTATTACCTATACATGGGTACTTCACTTTTATTAGTCAACTTGATATTGGTACTCTATTTTGGGATTCTATTCAAATTTCATGAAATTCTGACAAACTTCAAACCAAAAAATCTGATTTTTAAGTCTTGTTACCAATTACCATTGGGGCGCTTTGTTCCCCATTTGCAGTCTTACAAAATGTCAGTTAAACAATTTAAAGACATTTGAGATTTACAGCATACATTTTTTTGTAGCTCATAACATTCCAACTACCCAATTAACCGCTGGGTCAGAATAATGTTGGGTTCACCATTTCTCAACACCAGACCAGATTGATCACTTCCAGGGATGCAGTTTTCCAAAGAGCTGTTGTCTTTAACGGCAGATTTTTGCATATCAAAGGAAATTGATGTTGTAGCCAACGTGCCTGATTCAAGGGAAGAGTTCAATTAGTATGAGATAGTTATATCCCAATGAAAGAGCTACGATAATTTCTCCTGAAAGAAATAACGATCACCTTGAGAACAGCCTAATGGATTGGTATCTGAATGGTTTGCATTTAATAGTTGGTGCTGCAATATGTCTTCTCTGCATATCTGTTTTATAATTTAAAAGGGGAAAAGTGTAAAAGTTAACATTGTTATACTTTTAACTAGGCACATGTGACTAAAAAGTGAGCTAACCTCAGAAAAACTTCTGAGTTGAAATGATCTTATATTTTCAGGAATATGAGATTCCAGCCTAAAAGAAGTATCAGAGTTGAATAAATATGATGGGGTGGACATGGATGGCTGATCTGCCACAATTTGTTTGTTAGGCAGATTGGATGAATAGGGCATGGGGTTTTCTTGTTGCATAGGCAGAGTAGCAGCTGTGTTTGAAGGGATAGACCTGTTTTCTTCACTTGAATCCATTCTCATCTGAGACAATTGCGGGGGTTGCAAACCTTCTGGAAACAACATAGGATGCAAACTGAACCTATTTCTCATTGACAGCATCTGGTATTACCATAAAACCATATTAGAAACAAGCTCAGCAGTATTTAACATGCTCAAAATTTAAGAGGCAGCACATAACAGTGGGTTTTGGTAAAAGGAGATACATATCAAGAATGTAATCGAAGTGTTTTTCCTGATGCATGTTGTATGAAACGCAACATAATATAGTGTTTGTTATTCACAAATTGATGTTTAGTTCAATAAACAAAGTATAAACTTGTACTTAATAAACTGTATTTTATGATTGTTCAATTCTCTGATCGTAATGCAGAGCATATTATATCAATGTTAACAAAACATAACAAGCATAACTATGATCATCACATTGAATTCATTACTTTGTACAATACTATAGTCTTTTATTTATGAAAATCGGATACTTCAAACATGGAAAGGTATCTCTATCGCACTGGTCTCAGATACCGAAACTCCTCGGTTACTTCCAAATATATATCTAAAAAATATTCAATATTTTTTATTTTTATTCTTTTTCAAATACTTCTTACGTTCCAAAAACTATCCAAACTTTTTCTCTTTTAATTTTTCAAGGATATGACTTAGATACTTTCAAATAGTATAAAAAAACATCAACTTTCGTCTGAAAAAGATTAAGGGTGTATTGTATAAAAAAAAGAGACAAAAAGTTTAAGGGTGCATTGTATAAAAAAAGAGACAGGGTTTAAAAAATTAGTGAAAATATATTCACATAATAATGGTTTTCGACTTCTTAAATTGATAGAGTTCTCTCTTCATGAACCGTGCTTTATCTAAACTATAATAACAAAAGGAAAGAGAAGAACGATACAATTAGCATTAGATAGAAATTTAGTAATACTTTTAAATTATAAACTAGTGTATAATGTCAATACTTGTTTTGAGTTCTATCATAAATTTTTTATTGATACAGTGAGTCGAGATTGATTGTGATATAGACAAAAATTATTATTTTTTTGTTATCATCACAAATGTTTTTTTTTTTGTTTTTTTTTTTTGAAAATTTGATATCGTAACGTAAATCAATGAAAAATTCCAATGTTTAAAATACCGTGGATACTAAACCTTGCAATTATATGTAGTAACAGTAACAAGACATGATCACACAAGTATCCAAAGTTTCTTATAAAATTAAATAACTAAGACATTATTACTCATGAGTTGCAACTTCAATGTAATTGCAATCTAAGAAAGGATGCTGAACAACAAATTACGCCCCCAAAACGAATTGGAGTAATAATGAAAGAGACAGAAAGAGAAACAGACCTGTACTTGGAGCTGAAGCTGTTTAAGGTATTCAATAGCTTCATCAAGCATTGAAGCCTTATCAGTCTGCCACACAACAGTCCTCCACAGTCAAAGAACAATGAATCGTGTAGCTCGCTAATCAAACAATGTAGAAGAAACCAGTGTACCTTGTTGGAATTTGGAATTAGATTTTGCAAAGCCTTCAATTTCTCATTGATCCTACTCCTCCTCCTCTGCTCTCAACAAATCCCACACCAGACATAAAAGCCAGAAATGAAAATCACTCAGCCATAAAAAAAGAAACCAAACCCAAACACACAAAAATAGCCATCATTCAGGGCAGAACCAAATGATTTCGTCGGAGCTGCAGTTGCATTCACCCGAATCTAGCAAATTCATGACAAATTAGTCCTTTCTGTGTGACATTGACCAAATTTGGGAACTAACTTCTTTACAAAATCGACAGGAGAAAACTGTTGTGACCTTGACAGATTCAGAGACTAAATTAACGAAATATATATTCATAAACTCTTGGTTGGGCATTAGATCAAGCAGGTTGCCACCTAGGGATACAAATTATTTCACTCTGGCTTTAATGTGAAGAGGTTTCTTATTTTAGATGGTGCAATGCAGGTGTAGTGCAGAGCCCCATTTTACAACGTAATTACGAACGTCCCACGAAAGAAGAAAATTCAAACCTTTTCAGACAAGTTATGAACTTCGGCGGCTCTGCTTCTTTTGGATGAACTCCCAGAACGAAAACACTTGGGTGGAATCGGAACCTCTTCTACCGACGCTTCACCCTCCTATATTCAGAATATTCATATAATAATACATAACAACCACACACAGCACACATAAAAGGAGTAATATCAGAAAGTGGAAGCGCCACCTCACTCTCGCAGTCGCAGTCATCGGTTTCATTGTGAGTAATGAGTGCCACCGAGGAAGAAGAGACGTTGGCAGTAGAAGAAGCCTTATAGATCCCATCTTGTAGTGCATTTTGTTGAGCAGTTTTGGAGGTGCAGAAGCGAAGCATGGAGATGGAGATGGGATTGCTTGGGTGGGTTGTGAGGGAGGAAGGAAGAAGAGTGTGAGGAAGAGGAAGAGGAAGAGGAAGGGAGATTTGGTCGTGTGTGGAAGAGGAGGAACAAGACATGGTATTATCCGTTGTTGTTTTGTAGAATATTGTATTGTGTTGGTTTAAGGTAAGAGAGAAAAGGTCAAAGGAGCGTTAACACTTTTCTTTTTTGATTGTTGGGGAATCGGTGTGGGTTGCAGAGGCAGATGTTTGTGTTTGTGTTTGTGTTTGTTTTTGTTAGTGTAAAGCGGGTAATGGTAACGGAGGTGGCTAGTTTCAGAAACCGATGGCAAAGAAAACAACCAAAGATGTGACGTATGACATGGGGAATTGTGAACTGGTTCGGATCCAAAGTATGGTTCGCTGACACTACCCACACTCCCACGCGCCATACCAGCGATTATGTCCAACCCACTTTCACACCTTTTGGTTAAGATAAATAATACTAACATCTTGAGAGGGTGCCATAGTTGAGCTCATGTATTTAATAACTCTCACAAATTAGTGTTACTTATGTAGCACACAATACCTTTAGTGGGCTTATCCAAAATAAAACAAGGAAGTCACGTGAATAGGCAATAACTTCCTAACCCCCACTATTTTTTAATCTGCAGCTCTAGAATTAGGTGAATGACCGAATTACCCCTTCAACTTTTCTTTCACAACCATTGTCGCCATTACTGGATCACCATTGTCGCAAGAAGAGGAAGAAGCCAAGGAGAACACTGAAAAAAGAAATTCTTATTTTGGAAAGTTCTAAAATGCAACGTGTAAAAAGCTTGTTTTCGAAAAGTCAGTATGCAAAATGCATTTTAGAATCTATTATCTACATTTTGAAAAGTTTGTTTCAGATATATTGTTTCAAAAAAATCTCTTTTGAAATGTGTTTTTATGTGTTTTGTGTGTTTTGAATTTTTTTTTCAAAATAGTTATTCCGCAAGTCACTTTAAATAAGGATAACATAATAATTTTAGAAAATATAGGGATGCAAGTTGAAATTGAGGGGTGCAGGAAGTATTTGCTTGAAAAGCAGAATAAGGAAGTCAGTACTAGTATTGGGTTTAGACCAGTAGCTATATAAAGTCCAAGACGTGTTCTTTATGAGTTTTTCCTGCATCTCATATTTTTCAAAAATATCAAAAAGTACTTTTTTATTGTATAATTTAAAAAACAAATTTTAATTAAAAAATTATATTCCAAATTGTAAAATCTGAATATATTTTTATATTTTGGATTGTCTGAAATATAATTTTTGTATTTCGGATTGTAAAATTTAAAATATTTTTTTTTATATTTTAGATTACATAATCTAAAATATATATATTTTTTTATTTCAGATGAATAATTTAAAATATAATTTTTTGATTGCAAATTGTATAATTCGAAATAAAAAATTTATGAGATATAAGATTTATTTTATCTTTTAATCAAGGATATCATTTTATTAAGTTTATGGAAATGCAGAAAAAATACGTCAAAGCCCAGTTAACAGGAATTGAACCTACTATTAACTCGACGTGGCAATTGCTTCCTGCATTTCCACATTTTTTTCATGCACTCCATTAAATATATGAATGGACATTTATATTTTTTTAATAAAGACAAAAGGATTTAGAGTGTTGGAGGAGGCACCGTCGATCGTGTGGGAGGTGTGGCAAGTTGGAGCAGGTTGGGGAGACAAGTTTTAGAGTAAAGAGATAAATGCTTGAGTTTTGATTTGAATAATGTATATGAAAAATGTTAGGAGTGATTGTTTAGATTTGTTAGTGTATAATGATTTAGGGGTGATTTGGAATGGTTGTGGGTGTAGTATTGACGGTTATTGTTGTGGATTTTGGATAGTGATGGATTTATGCGCAGAGGCAGTATTTTTTGGTAAATCATTTTTCGAGAAAATTTTCAAAAACTATTTCTGTAATCAATTTTTTTTTTCAAAGTTTTTTGTTTATTTCGAAATATATTTTTGAAAAATATTTTTCAGAATACAAATTTAGCTTCTAGAAAAGATTTTTCAGAATATGTTTTTGGAAAAAAATTTCTAAAAATCAATTTTGTATTCTAAAAAACTTTTTCTAAAAGTTATTTTTGAATTACGGAAAATATTTTCTAAAAGTTATTTTTAAATTACGGAAAACGTTTTTCAAAACTATTTTTTACAATCCTAAAATTCATTTCAAAAAACTAAATCCGAAAGATTAATTATGAAATACCATTTTCGAAAGCCATTTTTACATCCTCAATAGTAATTTTGGTATTATGAAAAAATGATAGAATGTAGGAAGCAAATGAGAGATGCAGGAAGCAATTGCCCCCATTGCATTATGCACCCATGCTTTGAAGTTGCAGACAATAAGAATGATAAAATATGAAAAATATCCTAAAACAATTCTATCTCAGATTAGGTGATAATTCGAGAAGGTTTTGGATTGCCTGAAATTTATTTTAGAGTTTTGTATATATTTTATAAAACATTTCTGTTCTAAAAATATATTTTAAAATATGTATTTTTAAATATATTAATACACTTTGGAACGTATATGTTTCAAAATGTATATTTTTGAAGAATAAAACTGAAAATTCAATTTTTAGCATTGCATTGTCGATATATAAGAGTGCAGAATGCAAATGGCCTTAACTCAAACTCCCTTCAAAATTGGGATTGGTATGTAGCTATTAGGTTAACACCAATAGAAGGCAATTAAATATCCTATTTTCTTTTCAATTAAAAAATCATTTTCAAAAAATATAACATGAAAAAAAAAAACTCACAAAGAATTAGAAAAAGATATTACATTTGCTGCAAATTTACTTTCTAGGTTTATAAAGAAACTAGTTAAAGAATACAACACATTTTTGTATGAAGGTGTTTGGAATATACCTCAAGATGTATATGTAGGCTTTAATATGAAATTATTGCTACGGAAGTATTGTATTTGAATTTTATCTTTTCATTTATTGAATAAGTATACTCTGACTCCTTGATGTGAGTTAAAATATAAGAATTTTGTATTTTTGTTGCTTTACATAACTATTTCTTTGGTGGGTTGTAGTGAGGATATTATTGAATTTCTTTAATTTTGTATGTAGTAGAGTTGGAACACTCTTTAAGTATTTCAATTTATTTTATTCATGAATGTTAAAAAAAAAATGGAAAGGGAAAAGAAATATATTGACAACTCACCTTTTCACTTTCCAACCTTGTAATAACTCTAAATAATAATAAAATATTAAATTAAGTTATTTAATTAAAATATAAATTAAATTATTAAATAAAAGATTAATAAAACCGGTTATAAGAAAAAAAGCATTTATGCTGTTGTTAACGTATTATCTCTCGGTCTGATTTGTATGCAGTCAAAATGCTAAATATATTATCATTATTTACGGTTGTTATAAGGATATAAGTCTCAAAACATTTTTTTTTCAGATAAATGAGATTTTAACAATTCTACCAACAATTTAATAACCTAATTTTAAAAATAATATAATTATTATAAAAATAAAATTTTATACAAATAAAATAATAATCAGTCAATGTAAAAATTTGTTGAAAAAATTGATTGGATGTAAAAATATCCAATTAAATAAGTCCTATTCCATTTTTTCCAACAGTCAAAACTACCACAACCTAAAACACAGGTGTTAACTTTTGTGACAAAAAAGAGGTACACGTGCCGAACGATCTAATTCAAGACAGGTCATAGTTATTACCAGAATTAACCTAAGAAAAAGTTTCCATGACTCTTATGTAGAATATTATCGAAGTTATACGCTTCTACAGGGAAAAAACTAGTCGATATAGTTTTAGAGCAGAAGGAAGTATTATAAACGTCAAAGCATCTTATTAGCAACAACAAAATAGTTACCGGTTGGAGCTTGGAATGACTTTGTCCAATATCATCCCAAGTCCAACTACCATGGAAACTTATTAAAAGAAAAGAAAGCTTGCATGAGTTCAAGTTCATTTCTGAAGCACGCGCTCACTGCATGCATAAGTTTGTTCCATGAAGGGAAAACGGAAGTTGCAATGACGGTCTTTAGAAGTTACAGAGAGGAACTATTCACTGTGAACTTGCTCCAGCTGCAGCTCCACCACCTACATTTTGGTCATCAGGCGTTTCCAACCCAGTTCTTCTGCAGACGGGGCAAAGGTTCTTGCGGTTCAGCCAAGATTTGATGCACTCAAGGTGAAACTTGTGCACGCAGGAATGCAGCTTCCCAATCTCCTCTCCCTTCTTAAATTCCTCCTATAGATGGAAACAGATTTTGTAAAAGAACGGTTAACACAACACTTAGACACAATTTCTGTAAAAAGAGTTATGGAAAAAAGTACGATTTATATCCCAGAAAATAATAACCTAAAGTGGAAATTAATAGAATATGGAAATGAGAAGAGTTTGATGTGTTGAGTTAACGTCTGAAAATAACGATGAATGAAAATGTAGGACTCACCAGACAGACGGGGCATCTTTCTTTAGTTTCTTCTGAATCATCTCCATCAACAACCAAGAAAGTCTCACTTTCCATGTATTGTGATATCGTTTCCAGACTCAGTCCCGTGGATCGAGATGACTCAAATAGTTCAGGGTGCTCTATCTGCCTCAGATAATACTTTTAAGAGCAATAAGCAAGCCAAATAGTTTATTCTAAACCAGATTTAGAAATCTATTTTTCACTAGGAAACAAGTGCAAACTCATTGCTTCATTTCAGACTAGAATTTAAAAAATGCGTAACAAATTTTATTCTATGAAAATAAATGGAAAAAGATCAATTCTAGAAGGAATGGAAGTTTCAGAGATGGACAAATAAATTATGTTTGCTTGATAGATTTGAGGAGGCAATTTGGAGATGTAAAGGTTCCCAAAGACAAGGCCTGATTTAATTTCAAAGCTTATCGAAAGTTTTGGAAGATTTTAAAGGAATTATGGAAGAAGAAAGAAAAATGAGAGAGAGTAGAAGCTATGATGAAAAATTAATAGAGAGCTAGATAAAAGAAAAGGTGACAATGAAATAGACGTGGAAAATGAATGCATGAATATATAATGACTCTATTTCATACCTCAAACGCACGTAACACAAGTGAGTAGTCAAGGATCATCAAGTCCTATAAGATAGAGACGTAAGACATGTTTAATTACAATGATTAAAAAAGTGACGGGAAATTAAAAGCTGAATTACCTCATCAGGATACTAATATAATAATACACACTCGAGGAGTAGAAAGAAAAAAATAAATTAGTAGAAAGAGAAAGTGGTTGACGAGAAAAAATATGCCATTAAAAATAAGAAAAAGGATACAAAACATACTTTAAAATTGAAAAAAAAAAAAGAAAGTGTATAAATTTTGTTATCAATTTATTTATTTTTTATAGCAAATTCTGTTTTCAATAACCATAATTCAAATTATGTGTGAAAGGATGTCTGAATTAAATCTTGAAGGTTTAATTTGTGCCATGTATATAGAATTTGATTGCAAGAGCATGCAGATACAATTGTGCGAAAACCTACCTCGAACCTTAGAGCGTGACCATCGCGTAAAGAATCAAGGATAGTTCGAACCTGTATGAAAAAAAAAAAAAACATATGAAAAAAAGTTTACTAGGTGAAAAGTTACCAATTAAATTGTGGTAAATAATCTGTAGTAATATGCATCTTAAAATATATAATCTCTCAAAACTTTAATGCATAACAGTTTGATTCACTTCAATTATATATAAGAAGGAAAATAATGTTTTAACAATTTCTTTTTTCTGTATATTATTATTTTTTATACATTATCAATGGACAATTCTCTTATAATAATGATAATAAAATATAATAATAATGAAAAGCTAGAATCATGCATTAATAAAGCTTATAATTAGTGCAGTATATAATTTACTTATTTTTTATTTTTTTAAATAAAGTTACCTTATGTTCCATCATAAAAACTCATACACAAAGTCTATACAGTATCGAAGTTCACAACAAATTTTAAGTACTTCTATGAAAGTCCAAACAGTGGATCTATGTGTGGGGCACATGGCAACAATAGCTTCATAGATAGTAAGACACATAACAGATGTCTATGAGGGTCCGGTAGTTAACTGAGGTGCTGCAGTTTGTACTGAGTAGGCCTTATAATGTACACAACAGTGGAGTAACATCATGTTGGTTATTGACTGCAGGGATTAATACTTAAGGGGAATACAGTTCGTAAATATGCTTCTAAGTGTTTGTAAACAGGTTGAGGCACCTAGTGGCTCCTATAATATTTAAATTCTTTTTACTGATTAAAAGAAAAGATATGATAGTTCAATAATAAAAGTAATCAGCTTACAAAACGTATGCTATATATAGGAAGACTAGGATTACTTTCTAAACAAACACACGGCACGCCAACAATTATTTTCCACTGAGGATTTATGACCAAATCATCTCATACCATTCTGAATGAGTTTTAACAATCATAACAGGGATGAACAGGCATTGACATTTCATACAATTTAACACTTTAAAGAGTGAAAATAAAGAGCTATAGATGTAGTAATTAATTATGACAAGAAGGGTGATAAAAAGAATTAAGAAGTATACGTCCAATGCATGTTTGTGATATATGGATGCAATGTATATAGTCACCCAAATAACAAAGACTTCCAATATTTGACAACTACCTCGTCCAATACTACAATTATGCAAGTCAGGGTGTAAAAATTGAGCCGAAAATTTAGGGCTAGCAAGAAAAATACCAGATTTTTGTAATTATAAGGAGGTAAAATCATTGGGCGTACGCATACCTCATTTGGAAGCCTTCTTCTCGCTTCATCAGGAGGAAATTGTGGTAGCGGAAAACCGGGTTGAGGAATGACATTGGGTGGAATAGCAGGTGATGGTATTTGCATGATACTGTGGTGGTTCCAATAGCCAGAACTATTTGCTGCGGCAGGATGGTGCATTCCAAGTGAGCCCGGTGGAGGAATCCAAGGTGAAGAGCTAGCATAATCACTCAGAGGGTTGTATGTATTTGCTCGAGCATTACTAACTCTGCCACCATTTCCCCCAATTCCAGGTAGTAATTGCATTGGTTCAGATTCCGGGGGTTGGAACTGATGGGGGAGAACCAAAGCAAAAGCCCTTCCAGCAGTATCTCCACTAGTATCAACGTAGGGCCAGTTTGGTCGATAAGTGGGAAAAAAACCCATTGATGTTAGGACAGGACCAAAAATGTTGTTCCTATGTTCGAATAATGGAAACATAATATTGACTCCAGTGTCGGGAAAGGGGGATATTAAGTGAGTAGCATTCACGGGGGTCATGGTGTTTACGTTGAAGGCAGGACCAGGCATGAATGAAGCAACTTGAAACGGTAGAGGCTGAAGGGTATGTGAGTGTTGAAGAGGAGAGTGAAGGGGATGTGTTGGAACAAAAGGTTGAGCACGCGAAGCTCTTCTATGATTGGTATTATCCATCCACTCAGCTCTCGGGTTTGTTGGTGGGATGGTTGTTCCTGCATTGTGTGGAGTCACATTGTGTGGAGCTCTCACCTGAGACCCAGAATCAAGTCTTTTGGGTTCTTCTACATGTCGAGAAGCATTTCCAGGGACGCTTCTTTTTCTTGATATGTTGGCGGGGTTTGATTTGATTCCATGCACGCCAAATGCAACATTCGAACTTGAAACCATAACAGGAGATACTGTTGCACCCTGATCACTCATGCCAAAGTTCAGATTCAAGTCTAGATTTTCTGAAGGATTTGGAAGAGTTTCAGCAAAGGGGCTTGAAGAGAAAAAGTTTGATTCCGGTGCTACCACATTAGGGTTTTCCTGAAATGGAGCATCAGTTCTGGCAGCATTGTTGTTGGCACCTTGTTGAGGGAGATTCACTTCTGGCTGAGGAAACTCTTCGCCAGAAGGAAAGAGGGGAAATAAGGGAAGCAGCCTCTCCTGTGGTTCACTGGAAAGGTGAGGCCTCCAATAGTTTTGGTTGTTTGAATTAGCTTGTCCAGCTGAGCCACCTTCAGCAAAATAGACATCAAATAGTTATAGAGTGTTCATAAATAAATGTTCAAGAGAGGAATGATCTCACCATGAGGGTTCATCGTTGCCAAATTAACTTCTGAAGTCTGAAGATTTAGAGGAAAGATAATGATGAAAACTAGATGCGTCTTCTACTGAGTCACTAAACCTGCGTGAGAGCCATAAGAAAATATTATTTCAAAACACTTGAGTTATTTGCATGACTAATTCTGCCATTAGTGGCAATGTACGCTGCAGTGTCAATGAAATGACATGATGTATCCTATAGGAAATGAAAAGGCATGTTAATGCATAGCCGAGAATAATATATGAAAGGAAAGAATCAATACGAATTAATTCCTGTAAATATATGAATAATTTTGGTATTTGATTGCTGAAAATGGAAGTCAATGTTTAATTTTTATCAATGTATATAGTATCAAACTACAAAATCTAAGAGGATTTTTATGAGTAAATAAAAAAAAAATGGCTATAGTTATTTTTCTTGTGAGCTTATCATAAATGATTGAATTTATAAATTTAATATGCAGCCCGTAATGAATTGAATTACCTTTCGTTGCCCTAATGTGATAAACATAAGAACAGGGACAGGTGATTTCTGTCCGTTGCCCCACCTCATAAATTATATCTCAATGCTTACAATGTTATATGTATCACATTATGAATGTCAGAAATATATTTATAAATGAGAGAAAAGCTATAAACTAGAATGTTCTTTTGAAAGATTATATTTTGAATGATATTAAATGCATCAATTATAATCTCAAAAATGCATGTAAAAATGTCAAGGTTACTATAATGACTACAAAAATCATTTGTAGTATGATAGAATCGACAGACATATGTCACACCATTTAATTAATATTTTTTTTTTTGCTGAAAAAAAATGTTACATAGAAGAAGACTTAACTATTACTTAAAAGAACATGCAAAGGGGAATTAGTACTCAAACATGGTCATAATAAAAAATGCATTGCAGATAATTAAAAAGACTCTACTTTAAATATTTAACATTATTAAAACTCATAAACATACATGTAAGTAACAAAAAAAATTGGGTGTACCTTTTTTTTGTTGGACTTCTAAAACTTGAGAGTTGAGATTAAAGTTTTCTTCTCCCTCCGGCCGCAGAAAATCCTTCCTCAGATTGTGCCAATACCTAATTTACAATCATAGACTTAGTTTTCCTTGATTTTAAATTTAAACATAAGAAAAATAAAATCATTTATAAAAGAAACATATATGGTAAAAAAAATGTGAATTTCTCTTAAGAAATAGATGAGTAAAATAAAAACATGATTTAAAAACAAAATTAATGGGAATAGTTTCATGTGAATTGTTTTTTTGGAAATACAAGTCAGATCTATAAGAATTGGAGTATCCTTGCCATAAAAATATTTTGCTTCAAAAAATCATTTTTGACAAACGAAAACCCTAAATACCAAATCGCTTAGGGCAAATCGGTTAATAGAAAAGAAATGGGTCTCTTAAGACCCAATGAGGGGTCAGATCAACCAAAATAAAACATGCATAAAATGGTCTGAATTAACACATCCACCCAAATACCAAAAACCCTTTTTTTTTAAGAAAATGAACAATCAAAAGGGAAAAAAAGGGGAAAAAAAAGAGATCCCATTTATAACAGTAAGTCACATCTATATAAAGAGGATAAAGAAATGAAGAGGGTACCCAAGGACATTAGATCTGTAGAAATAAGTGCCCTGAGCAGCAAAAGTTGACAACTTTGTTCACTTAGTCTTTGAAGCAGAAAGTTGTTTGACTCTGTATCTGAATTGTGTATATCTTGAAAAATTGAAGTGAAGAGTGAAGGGTGAGACAAGTTTCACTTATAAGCATAACTAGTGAGGTTGGTGTTGCTAACGCATAGTTTGGGTTATTATAGAATTTCTCTTTCTTACGTTGATTTTACATGAAGGGTAATGAAGTTGTTAATTTGAGAAACGCCTATGAATTGCTGGCATAGGAACTAACGACAAAACGTCCAGATGCCAACCTCGTGTTTCTCCCTCTTCCATTCTCACCTTTTCCCACTCTCTCCTCCGCTACGTCGCAACTTTTCAGCCTTTGCTGGTTTGTGAACCTTTTTCTCAAAATCTTGAGTTTTTTTTTTTTGTTTTTTTCTTTTCTCTTTTTTTTTCAAGAAAACATGCAGCCAATAGATAAAAAGATGGAAAACATTAAATATACTCGTTTATTTATTTTGTTAAACATATATCAGTATATTATTTCCATTGTCAAATGTCGTGTTTTTATATATTTTTTATTTTTATTTAAATTTTAAGAATTACATTTGTTATATATATTTTTCTCTTTTATTTAATATTTAATTGATGTAAAAATAAAATAAAAAAAATTCAAAAATTTTGTAAATACTTTATTAAAGTTAACAAATTTATTGCATTTATTGATGCATAGTTAATAATAAATGCTGTATTATTTTTAATCTGTTTAATTATAACTGCCTCCCAGCATTAAATAGTTTATTTATTTTCCTCTTTTTATATTCATTTAAAACTGTTCTCTATTTTCAATTTTGTCTATTTCTTTAAGTTGAATACATTTTACATCTTATGCCGTGAACTCATTTGTCTACATTTAAACTAGAGTAGCTGTTAAAGAAAATCCAGCTATGAATTTGTTTCAATATATCTATAAATCTTACAAGTCTCACAAGTCTTAAAATTTGATATAAAAGATAATTTATATATACATCTTTATCGAAATCCATTGATGCATCTTTCGATGATAAAATCATGAAGAAGATTTAAAAGGAAATAATACGCGGTGATTGTTTTAAAGATATTATTTTGATGTTTGAACGTTAATATTTTTTTAGTTTTCAATTAGAGAAACTTGTTTTAGTATCTCTACAAATCTTACATCTTCTAAAATTTCAGGTTATGAGCAATTACCTATCTCTTAACTTATTGAAATATCTTTTAATAGATATGATATTTGAAAGTGAACTATTAAATATTTAAATGTGAGTTTGCGTCTCATATTATATAAAAATAAAAGAGTTGAATAATATATAAAGAAAATTCACTCATTTATTTTCTTAAGAGTTATGTTTTGAGATGTTTGTATTAAAAATGTTATTAGCAATCCAAGTATAAATCTAAATTTTATATTAAATAAAAGTAAAAAAGTTGAACAATAAATTAAAATATTGTCTTTTTAGAGCACAACTGTTTCGGTCTTATCACTTTAATAATCATGTGCAAACATTTTCCTTATTCTTAATAAAAAAATTTTGGTCATTTTTTCTTTTTAGTGACTAAATTGATAAATATTAATTGATAAGATTTTAATTAACATTTACCTATATGTATTTTAAAGACACTATCAAAATAATATTTCTGTATTCAAAACATCTATGTGGGTAAAGGTGGAAATAAGTATGATTGAACCAAACTTTTGATAGGTCTAAGTTTTTTTTTTTAACAAATAAAAAAATAAACTAATAAAAAATACAGAAGGAATGTTTCAACGTAAAAAAAAATTGAATACAACGGTTTCAAAATGTGTTGACCAAATAACGTTGAGAAGACCAACATTTATTGAACCTCTTTGAATAAACAAAACTAGTATGTTTGCGTCATTAGTCATTAGGCTATTGTGCATACATCTGCATTTCTCTTCTCTATATTTCCAGTCATTAGTCATTCTCTTCTCCACATTTGATAGGTCTTATAATTTTTATTAGAGAAATAAAGTCTTAACTTGAATTATTTATACTTTTATTAAAATTGTTTATGAAACTCATATTAAAGTTAATTTTTAAATTAATATTAAGTATTTATTTAAATATAATCAACACCACCTATTCATCTGTTTTGGACGCAACAATAAATACTTTTATCGTCTTTCTTTTATGTATATAAAGATATTTTGGATGCTTTTCTTGGTTAAACAAATTTTTTTAGTTGTTTTGATGAGTTTTTTAATTCATTTGGAAGTCGCTTTGAAAAGTTTTAATAGTAAAGGAAATAAATTTGGTTGATGGAACAAAATTTAGATATACCAAATGTTCCCTTTATTTATTTATTTTTTATTACTGATAAGAAAATTAAACTTAGATATTTTAAATAATTTTTCTTAATATAATCTTATAAATAAAAGTATATGATCTAAAATGAGATTTTATTTTAAAGATGATTAATTAGATTTCTAAAAAAAATCAAATATTAATAAAGTCAATGAATAGTTTGTAACTATTTATAAGAAATTTTTATGGTAAATATGTTAACTTGAATTTTCCATGCATGAAATTGACCAATTAGTGCATAATTAAAAATAATTTCAACAAAAGGAAAATACTACTAATATTTTTATACATATCTATTGTTAAAAATTCAAGTATATATAATTTGGTCAGTCATGTTTTTCTTATGAAAAGACTATGGCCAGGCTAGGTTGTAATAATGTAACATCCTCGGTTTTTTTTTTATTTAGTAATTATCTGTTTATTTATTTTATATACTATTTACGGACAGCAGAATGAGAAAATCAAGTTTTTGAAAAATACAGTTCAAGTTAGAATATTAATTTATCATTCACTTTTTATTTTTAGTAGTTTATTTGGGACGAGACATAAAACTATCTTGAGTGGCTGAACATGTTAAGACAAAAAAATAAAATAAAATTTTGTGTTAATAAAACACGATCTTATAATTTTTTAAACAAATTTATTGAGCTTTCTTGTGAAATTATCAAACTCTTTTGACTGTAAAAGTCAAACTGAAGATATTTTAGTTTAAAAAATTTATGTAACAATTATATATTTTATAACTTTGTATAGAAAATTCATTTAGAAACTAAAACTTTAAAAATTCAAATATTTTTCATATTAACGTAAAATAAAATGTGTTGCTAGTTAATCCATAATATTGAGATGTGATTTTTAGTATTTTGGTTTCTCCCACTACTAAATTTATTTGACTTAAAAATTTAATAAATTTGTAAACAAGGAATATATTATGAGGATAAAAAGAAAAACAAAATGGAATTGAATTAAAAGAAAAGATAGTGGGAGAAAGATGGCTACTTGAATATTAAAGAGAAAAAAATTGAATTAAGATTATCATAGAGAAAATCGGAGAGTGTATTTATCAGCCTTAATAAACTAGTTACTCTCTTATTTAACTGATTTTTATAAAATACTGTAATAAATATAAAAATATTTTGTAAGATTCTTTAAATTAATTTATTTTATGAGTTTTTAATTTATAATTACAAGTTATTTAAGTTAATTTTCAACTTATTTAATTTTCTTCTATTATTATTATTTTATTTTAATACACTTTATTATTATTTTAAATATATTTTAATACATTGGGTTAGGTGTTTATGAAACGTTATAGTTTCAATGTTTAAGATATAGGATATTATTAATTTATTATTTTAATATTTGTTATGATACTTTTAAATTTTTTTTATTTAGTTCAAGTAAAACAAATTTAAATTTATTAGAATAAATAGAAAAAATAATTTTAATTAATACTAGTTAGATAAATTAGTTTAAGTAAACCGACTTTACCAAATAAACAATATATGCAATTTAAAAAAAATGAAAATACTAAAAAGTTTAATTATTTTTTAAAAATGTAAAATTATAATTACAGAATAACATATTTAAAAGTATAAATTTTATATATACAATAAAACTTAAATAATAATTATATTTTATACCATTTTATATTTTATAACTAATTTCTTTTATTAATAAAAAATATATTTATTATATACACGAAATACATAGAGTATTTTAATCTTATACACATTCAATAATACGTGGGGTGTATCACAAATTTTATATGATGAGAAAATGATGATAGCACTCCTACTAAGTTAACGGTGTTGATATAGATAAATGATGTCCATTTGCAAGACAAAAAAGCTTAAAACAAATTAGATTTACACACATTTCAGTAATCAGTTAGCATGTGAGGTGGAGTATCATAGTATAGTGGTCATTGAAGTATCCTAAGATGTTTTAAGTTGGCATTAAAGCTCAAAGTAAATTTTTACAAAAAAAAAAAAAAAAAAAAAAAAAAAAAAAAAAATTAAAAGTTAATATAAAAAAAATTTAAATATTTTTTATAAAATAAAATATAAGAAAAAAAAAAAATTATTTAAAAATTAAG
>Ga0099825_1002470_pt1 | contig 24592 bp, 11 predicted proteins | sample SiratroredBW_FD_76838 | JGI IMG/M metagenome (GOLD analysis project Ga0099825, IMG submission 76838) | Root nodule microbial communities of legume samples collected from California, USA - Siratro red BW | ecosystem: Host-associated > Plants > Roots > Nodule | place: USA: California | collected... | reverse complement strand
ATATATATATATATATATATATATATATATATATATATATTATATCAGGATTTATTGGGTTTATTTTAATATGGTTGTTGAATCATCAGCTATATAGTCTCAGGTACGAATGAATAGTCTTGACATAAGGAAGTGTGTTGGAGATCTCATATCGACTATAAATGAAGTCTTTTAATAGTTTATAAATAGATATAAACCTTACTTTAAAAGTTGGTTTTGTAAATTGAGTTAGACTTAAATTTTATTTCTAAAAAGAAGAGTTTAACTAATCACATGCTACGTTCTTTTTTATGAAAGTAGGATTTACATTTTCTTCTTTCATCATAATACTCATAATAAATATAATAATTTAAAAATTAAGTTGATTTCATTTATATAAAAGAATATCATTGTATTATTCTTTGAATAATGTGGACATATTGTATAAAAATAAAAATTGTATAAAATCTTTATTTTCTAATATAATTTAACTAATTACATGTAGATTCTGAATATTGTGGTTCAATTTATAATCCACTTCTGTTAGAGAGTTTAACACTTCCTATTTAATGATAGGATTATAATGTTTTGACATCGTCATGTGACATGCCAACTATTTGACAACTCTATATGACAACAACGTGACGGTAAATTGGTGATAATAATAGTTTTTTAATTGGAAGTGATGATTGGATTAAAAAATAAATTTTTATTGGAGAAAGGAATTGAATTTAAAGATGAAGATGAATTTAAAGATTGCATTTAGTGTGTACCGTCGTATGTCGTGTCGTGATTCATTGTGTGACGAAAGGATTTCACAGGCGGTGGTTGGTTCTTGGGTCGCAATTCTCAAGTGGGTGGCTATATGTATGGGTAACAGTGATGTGTGGTCTTCCAGTGAGGTGGCTGGTTTTCGTTTTAGATAGTGACGTGGTTGTTGTTTTCTCTTGCCTCTCATCTTTTTGTTTAAATCGTTGTCCCTTCTCGCTAACCTCTTTCTTCCCCAACCTCACTTTCAAGATGAAAAATCCTAAAACTTTGTTTTCTTTTTACGATTTCAAGGTCACAACAAACTCCTTAGATCTTCTTCCTTTGACGTCAACATTTCGATTCGAACTTCTTTCGTTTTCCCAATGACTTCAACTTCTATTATACTCGTTCAGTAACTTATTTTTTCACTCCCGTACGAAGTTCACTCATTTTTTTCCTTCAAAATTTATTTGAAACAAAATACAATAATATTAATTTGTCTTTTGTTACATAAGCAACGACTGCTAGGTCACGGTTGTTAAAGGGTCATATTATTTGAGCAGTTGTCAAATATCTTTTTCCTTAATAATATATTAGATTCTACTAGAAGTTAGAAGTGTATAAATACAACTTCGTATGGTAAGGAGTATTGTTATAATTTCTAATTATGATATAAAATAATAAATATAAACTTGTGTAATAAACAACAATAATTAAAATTGATAACAAATTCATACTATAAATTAACAAGAAAATAAAATTGTGCAAAAATAATTAAAATATATTTTTGATATTTTATACGAACACTTGGAATGTGGAAAAAGAATGGAGATGATACAAAATGCAATTACTAAGATTAAACTTTATCAAATATCACTCTCATACATTAAGTGCCTGTTTGGTTAAACCAATTTGGGTGGATTTACTGTAGAAGAGGATGGATTGTGGTGGATAAGTTCTGTTTGGTTAACCTAATTTGAGAGGATGGGTTACGAGAGATTTGCAGGATGGGATCTTCCATCACGTGAAGAGATTTGAAGGGATGTAAATAGAAATTAAGAAATAGCCCTCGTAAATAAGGTGGACATTACGAAATACCCTTATAAGTGGGTCATGACTTTGGAAATTACAAAATACCCCTTTAAGTGGGTTAAGGGTTTGTCATGTGCACAAGGGTCAATTAGTAATTTCAGAAATATATAAATTAAAAACTATTAAAACAAATCTATAACATCTATCGAATCATTCCCAAACTTTCATAACCATTCTCCTCAAATCCCTTCAAATCTTACCATCTATCCATTAATCCAAACAACCCTACCATCCACATAGAATCCACTCAAATCCCTTCAAATCCACTCTCCCAACCAAACAAAACCAAAATCATTTATCTTCTTTCCAAACAAATGTCGATGTTAATCCACAATAATACCCAAACCTTAGTCCCTATTAAGACATCAAATGTATCATGTTCTATTCCTAAACATAAGCTTCCGTTTGGTATTTTGATCCAGATCCAAATTATAAATGATATTTTCCAATACCTTAAGAACTAGTGGTCAAGCCATGAATCAACACGACATACAACTTTCCTTCCGTCTTCCAAAATGACCTTTTTATCTTTGTTAAATGACAAGGGACGACCACAAGTGAGTGTGATTTCGTTCAATCAGTACCAATTTATTCAAGGAGTGTCAGTTCACAATGTCAAATAGAGATAACACGATTAGAAGTATCAATGTATTATTTTCCTATTATCATATGTACATGTTAACGTGTAAGTCTCTTATAACAAAGTAAAAATAAATGAAAAACAAAAGTATTCAATTAATAAAATAATATAAATATGAAATATTGATATGAAAATAAATAAATAAATAAATAGATTAGAAATAACTAATTAACTTTTTAATTTTTTCATTTGTCTCTCATGATTTGTGTTTATTTCTTCCTTTGTACCTTATTCTTTATTATAATTTATTTTAAAAGTAAACATATATTATATTAATACCACTAATTTAGTTTTAGTAATTTGTATTGAAATAATTTGCTGAAAAAAGAACTATTTATTGGCATGAAGAGGCACAAACAAAATAACATCTGCGGGTGAAAAAAAAATAAATTTCATTTATGGTAAATTATAAAAGATTAAACATACATCCATATGTACTAAAGAATATTAGTTAAATAATTATAAAACTAAATAATAACTACAATATATCATAATAAATTTTTAATAAAATAAAATTACAAGCATTAACGAATAATTCTTTTACTTTCACTAATTTGAATAATAAATTAGAACTTGTTTATATATTGAATATGATAATTAATCTACAAGTACAAGTAAGGGTGAACTAATGAAATAAAACATAACATCGTATTATCACACATTATGCATATGAATGTACATGAGTTTACATTTAGTTATATATTATGTCATATATTATGTCATGATTAAATGTGAACCATCACTTGATATATCATAAACTCACTAAACCTTAGCTAACTTATATTCCCAATGTTAAAGTGACACAAAACATTTGTTATCAAGCTAAATGTAAGTCTTCATCATCTTTTTCACTACTTGAGGTTCTATCTACATGACTAGACAAGTTTTGTATTTTTCATCACCACTCAAGACACAATACCATTTCGAGTATTCTTACATCACTCGGCAAGAACTATATAACCACTCATCTCAAATCTTGTATACATATATATATCAACACATACACACATGTATATTAGTGATTCATCCAAAATCCACCACTTACAAAGGGTTGCTTTAAAAAACATATATCATACATGCATCATGTCATGCATCTCACCATTAACCTTTTTAGAGTATATGTATAATTAATCTCACCTTTTATACATCATATTATCACCATATGTATAAAAGCACACATTTAAAATATAACAACATTACCATAATTTTGCATATTGTCACTTGAGCGAACTCTTATAATTTAAATCTTATCTTCACTTCTTAAGTGATATACAATCTAAAAGCATCTTCTTAGGGCTTGCTTCACTCTGATGACGACTTCTTCACTTGAGCATCATAGCTAAAGCTTAAGCAACACTACCTCATTGGAAGAAATCCAACGAGTTTCATAAACATCTCCAAGTCTTTTAAGTGCTTGAGCCTCATCTAACACATGAGCATCACGTGCCACACATTCACTACGTGTATCCACTACCTTAACAACATGTTTTGCTTTAGTATTAATAAATAATGTTTCAACCACAAAATATATTGTTTGAGCGTGTCTTATCCAAAGCTTGAGCATAGAAGAGAGAGAATTATCCTGACTACTCTCTTATTCAAGCTTGAAGACATCCTTTGAGCTAAATACTTACTCTCTTAAGTGATGTAAGAAGATTATAATATAATTAATACACACCGTTTAAACTTTATCTTAGCAATAACATATTGCTCAAGCGATATCAAATTCGAAAGTATCCAAAACTTCTATTATACAACATCTTTTAAATATTTTTTAATATTTTGAAGCTTTCTTCTACTTCAAAATCATCCATAGACTAAACCAGACATGTAACAATGCATGACATCATACCAAATCACCACTTCATCTTACAATATCAAATTTAACTACAACTATACATTTATAACAACCATAAGTTTCTAAAGAATCAGTATTAAAATTTATCCAATAATCTCTTAAAAATCTCTTCCAAGAACTGAAATAATCTTTTAGAAACTTAATTACATTGTCAACATTCCATCTTAACCAACATATAAAAAAAATAAAAAAAATTATTAAAACATCAATAAAATTGAATATATTTATCGAAACTAAACTTGAATTGATCCAAAACATTTTAAATTTCACCAACTTCACATAACTCTAATCTCATAAAAGTTCATAGTCAAAATAATATCTTGTTATAGAGGAGAAAAGTAATTAAAATATAGATGAAAATTGTTTTCTAATATCTAAACTTAAAAAAATACTCGAAGGATTCGACTTTAATATACTAATAAATAATTTGGATAGAAAAATTAGTAATTGTTAACCAATAAAAAAATTCATCTAACTTTTGGTCAGCTTTGTAATAGTTATTATTTTCTTCAAGATGGCAAATTTTGCATTTGTATTCATCCGTAAAAGTTTTATGTCATTCCTACTTGTAATATAATATAAATTATTTATTGAAAATTTATAATATAAATTCTATATTTAAGAAAAACATTTCATTCATTATAATTTTAGTTTTCGAAAAATATTTAATACAACTGAATTATTAATTGATTTATATAGACTTAATTAACCAAAATTGAAACCATTACATTAATTTAGATCTTAAACTTACTTGAATCTTATCTTATACAAACTAATTAAATTTGATAATGATTGGTTCTGATGTAAGATTTGTAATTTATAAACTAATAAAGTTAAATTAAATAAATGATTTTTTTATCAATTATTATATATGAAAATTTATTATATAATTATATTTTTTTTACACTTTTAACTATTATGTAGTTTATTAAGTCAGATACGATATAAAAAAATTATTTATCTTTTCAAATGTTTTCAGTATTTTTATTTATCATTTCTTCACACTTATGTGTTGGAAACTATATTTAAGTGGAACTGACTACTTTTTTTTTTTTCACTCACAATTTCTCTACATTTTTATCATCCAAATGTGATTTCCACTTTCTTCTTCTCTTTAACTCTCTATTTATTTATTTTTAATTATTGTACCAGTTATATCAAACAGAGTGTTGGTGACATAACTATATAATGTTTTTGGTAAAACTATATAACTTTTTGTTTTAAAACAAAATTTTATATATTTGTATATTGTTAAACTCAATTTATCCAAACTGCACTAAACAAATTCATTTTAATTAAATCGATTTACTTTGAATTATAATTTTAAAAATCTAAATTAATTCAAACCCATAAAAGTGAATTAATTAGTTTTATTTATTTTTTCAATTTGGATCTAAATAATCCCAATATACCAACTATATCATATACTGTTATAACCATAAATGTCAATCGTGCTTTTGGTTTATAACCTTTTCTTTTGTCACATGCATCCTTTTCAAGACAATTATGTTTGATGCATTATTAAATAATAGTTATGAATATTTACAAAAAATAAATTAATTCATTATTTACGTCAATCAATCCTTTCCAAAAGAAAATAAATTATATTTTATTGTTATCAGTATAATATTAAATTATTGCAGTTATTTCTTATATAATTTCTAGATTAAAATAGAGTTATATTCGTATAATTGAAAAAAAAAAATAGAAACATGTTTAAACCGAAAATCCTCGAAATGTATTTTTTTTTTCAATTTCACGTATCTTACATTAAAATTTAATTTAAATATATGGACTTTATAACAATTTTAAAATTTACCTCACATTAAAGGAACTAAAATAATTAAATAATATTAAAATGTAGACGATATAATATAATTTTTTTTATAATTCAAATTTATAATAAATAATTAAATATATTTAGAATTAATTATAAAATAAAAATTCTGTAAAACAATTAAAAAAACTCAATTTATTTTGTCAATCACAGAAGATAGAATAATAGGTACCGGAAATTAAGGAGGGGAATTTCGTAAATTCTCAAAGTAATGATTGCACCTCGCGTATTGATTCCCGTGACGGGCGTTATCGATTCTGTGACGGTAACGGTGACGGCGCGGCGGCTGTCAAATTTTTCTTTCTTCGCGTGTTACTTTTCTCTCTCTAGAATCTATTTGTGGCCTCTGAGAGACCATTTGGGAAGAAACGCCGGAAAACTTCCGAAGTTTTGTTTTTCCCCTCTTTGCAATTTTTATACAGAAAATTTATGGATAACAGGAGCAAATCACTGCAGCACTGTTCCGTCGCAATTTTTTTCCACCGACAAGTGTTTGACTTTGTGGTTCCGTCGCTTTTTCAACCCTTCGATAGATTCATTCCTTGGCTACGCTTTCTGAGTCACAGATAACATTCAAGCTACTTTCTTTCTCCTGAAATTTTCATCTGGAATGATAAAAAGGGTTAGTTTTCATCTGGGTTTTCTTCTTTTGGCTGGATTTTTTTATTTATTTTTATTGTGTTTTTATATTTGGTTTTTGGGTTTGTTGGTGACGATGTATGATGGTTTGTGTTGTTTTCAAATTATTAAGCATACTTTTTGTATTAGACTTGGATTGATGGTGTTTTATGTGATTAACGGTGTGCTTGGATCAATAAATTGTTATCATGTAAGCTTGTGTATAAGTTGTTTTTATAATGAAAGAGGAGTAAGTTTAAATTGTTGCTATATAAAATGTAAATTGTTTTTCAAGCTGTTCTTTATATTTATTGAAATAAGTTAATTAAGCTGTTTTTATAAGATGTTCTAAACACTTACGCAAATAGTTATGTCATAATATAAGTTTAAGGTTCTCTTGCATAAACTTCTCTGTGACTATTTACAAGAGAAGAAAATAAAAATGAAAAATGAATTGAGTTTCTTCCCCAGATTAAAATGAACTCACGTAATTAACTTTTACAAAAGTTCTATGATGTATCATATTCAAAAATTAAGGGGCATAGGTTGATTTTGAACTTATAGGATTAGCTAAATTCATCTTACCATCTTATTTCTTTTTCTATAAACACTTGTATAGATGTTTCTCTAAGCACAACTTAAAATGCAAATAAGCTAACGCACCATAACTTTTAGCCATTTTAAAGACTATATTCTATGATATCAAATATTTGTCATATCATGTTTTCATCTATATATAATAATGTTATTATTTAACAAACTGATGCATGGTATGGTGCTTTAATGCGTACAGTTATTGACTTGGACATTTTGCAAGCAAGATCTTGACATCTAGGCTTTCTGAGTTCTATATCTGCATAATTCTTCAGACACAGATATTGTAAAGTGATTTGAGACCCAATTATGGTGTAAAAACTAGATGACTGCTTCAGCCCAATCTTCCATTAAGAAGATGTCTTGGGCCAAGGGCCAATCCTCTGGTTGGACAGCTTTTGATCTCAAGCAGAGGAAGAACAACAATCTTGAATCTGAAGTTGACAAAGATCACTTCCCTGCTATAGGCACTTCTGATCCTATAGTCAAGAAGAACCGTGTTCCTGCAAAGCCTTTCTCTTCAGTACTTCTGCCGACTAAAAATTTCCCCCCATTGAAAGAGGGTTTGAATAGCGAAAAGGCAGTGTCAGATTCTGATTCAGATGGAAAATATTCTGGGGCTATTGCTCAGGAAGATGTTAATTTTGCTACCAAAAAGCTTAGAGAGCAGAATCTTTGGGCTGAACCTAGCTTGATAGATGATATCTTGGCTGCTGTTAATAACAATGTTGATAAGGCCTCAGCTTTATTGGAAACAATGGCCTCTGCAGTGAATTTTGAAGACTACAAAGTATCATGCGATCCTAGATCAACAACTACTACAGATGATACCCCTTCTAAGAATAAAACTAATGAAAGTCTTACTTTGGAAAAGGTCAAGGGTGATATTTCCTTTGATGATAATCACCAAGACAATGATAGATACTTGGAGGATAGAAATGCTTCCTCAGTTCAAAACCTCTTGAATTCTGTTCCTGTAGAACCTGAATGGGAGGATGATGATATTTACATTAGCAATCGAAAGGATGCATTAAGGACAATGAGGTACGAATTCTAACACATGTGTTCTTTCTGGAAATGGTAAGAATTTGTTGTCCATAATTCGAGATGAAACCATTTGAGAATTTTACAATGGTTGTTATATTGAAAAGATCACATTTCTGTATTCAGATCATCACGCTGACTTTTAGACTTCACGCATATTTAATGAAACAGGTCAGCATCACGACATTCTAGGGCAGCTTCTTTTGCTTTTCTAAGAGGTGATCATTTGTCTGCTCAACATCATTCAATGAAAGCTCGAGTGGAGTGGCATACTGCTGAGGAACTTAATTCTGATGCAGCCAGAAAAATTTTAAGTATCAGGAATAATGAAAATGATATCTGGAGACTTGATTTGCATGGTCTTCATGCAACAGAAGCTATTCAAGCATTGCAAGAACATCTCTACAGAATTGAAAGCCAAGGCTTCTCAAAGAGTTCAGCCACTTCAAATGGATTGAAACAAAATGGGATTGGACAATCTACTCTTATCAACAGTGAAAAATTGGATATACAAGCACCATTACGGCTTAGACCATTAGCATTACATGTCATAACAGGTATGTTGGCTTCTTTTTGACCATGGATATACATAGGCTAATGTGAACTTTAACCAACATGGTTAGCACTCTATTTTCTCTGTGCCTCTATCTCCTATACTGTTTATTCTCTTTCAACAGTTTTATAGGTGAAAATACTAATCATCATTTTGCATGCAGCTAATCTTATTGTCCCTGTAAGTCGTAACTTGTTTCTGCTGATAATTCTCCTTTGTTATTCTTTTCCAACTTTTTCTCCTAATCTCTAGTTATGATACTTGTTGCTTCCTGGAACCATTCAATGCATCTGTTTACTGAAAATTTATCATTTTCTTGAATACAAAATTAGGATTTTAATTATTCATTTAGCAAACCTGTGTCCTTGCTTGGAACCAACAATCAGCATTAAGGACGACCTTAATTGTGTTTTCATTTATACAGGCGTTGGTAATCACAGTCGGGGACAGGCCTCCCTTCCTGCAGCTGTCAGAAGCTTCCTCAATGAAAACAGGTAGGACATCTCCTCATCCAGTATTCCTTCTTGATGAAGGCGTGTATCATTTATCCTAAGTCGTGATTAGGGTTTCACCACCTTTCATCGTCTTACCTGCGTTTAAGAACATTGGAAACAAGTAAAAAATAGTGTAGCCTAGTGCATGAGATACCATTGTATTTCTCTAGGAATAAGGTTTGCTTTGTTTCTTATTTCATTTTTCTTTCATTTGTTTGCTGCAGGTACCGTTTTGAGGAGATGAGACCAGGAGTAATTACAGTGTGGCCTAAGTTTCGTCAAAATTGATTATTGACCTCATTAGAAGCTTGTTCTTGTTTTGTATGTACCATTGATAAATCATATTTAGTCATGGTGATACTGAGATTTAAATCCACACATACTGCTCTCCCTTGTTGATGTTAAACATTTGCCTTGGCCTTGGAAATGAATTGAATTCAGATTTGAATTTTTGAATGAAGCATTCAGTTGTATTAAATTTGACTTCAAATTCTTATGGTTCTCAAAACTTCTCAATTTTGTTGCATTGTTTTGCATGTTGTAACATTGCACAACATAGTCAAAGGTAGATAGGGGTGCGACCAGAAGGATTTACCTGTTTCCATTATTTATTCCAGACAGCGTGTTCTTTAGGCAATAAATTTGAAGATGATCTCAGAATTCAGTCTAAAATTTTACATTCGAAATGCTCCATAACTTCTCAAAGTTAAGGGCTGAATCTCTCTCCCTCTGTGGTTTTAGTGTGGGTTTCCTAAATATGATTTTAGAAAACACTAAATGTGAACCATGGTTTGAACTCCTCTTTTAAGCAAACCATTTCATATTTAGTCCTCAGTTTAATAGATATAAAGATAAGAAACCCATTTTAATACTGATTTCAATAACTATTGACTAGGTGATTAAATAAAAAATATTAAATGCGTGTATCAATTTATTTTAGAAATACTTGTTGACAATCTTGTACTTTTTTTCTTTAGTGTAAATGCTTGTATAGCTTTTTTTCTCTCTTTTTTTCTAAAAATGTTTGCTTTGAAACCGCATAATTTCCGGACATACATGAACACGTAAAAACAAAGTTTAATGATCACTGAATCCAAGTTTCTTTGTCTAAACATACATTATTTTCATCCCTTACTCTTTTAAAAATTGTAAATTAAGAAAAACTTCTTAAATTTGATGCTACTTTACTTTGGATGGACACAGTCACAGGTCCAAAAAGTTAAACTCGGAAGCTTCCTAATATTGTACATTTCTTCGCGAAATTTCCTTGATGATGATCTCAAAGTCTTTATGAGAAAAGGTCTTGTCCTGGACTAGAAAATAAAAGCTTCTATATACGTATATGAGTTTCATTCAATTTCACAACATGTACCCATCATACTTCTACCCTTCCAGTTTCTGTGGTGCATTTGCAATAAACTTCACTAATTTGTGGTTCAAAAGAAGAAGTATCTCAACTGAGCCATTCTGTGATCCTCCAAAGTGCACTTCAAATCTTATGGCAGACTTTGGAACTACACAAAGAACACCCTCCACCCCTTCATCATCCACCTTAGACACTTATGAACCAAAAGGGCATCACGAAAAGTTGTACACTGATTTCAAAATTTACTGGCCCTTCAGCATGCCCTTGACTTCAGAAGCTGCAGCACTTCGAGTCATCAGAAACTTGGAGAACCTTGGCTTATACTACACACTCTTTGTGTGGATCATTCTCTTCGTTGTCCTCATTCCTCACCGTAAGATATCATTGGTTTTGTTGGTCATCATGACCTATGTGACAGTCCTTTACTGTTTACTTCTAAGGGCACACCCCAAATCTGTTTTCCTTCACAGAAGCATTGATAAAAAGTTTGTCTTGGCTTTGCTAGTGTTTGCAGCAATAGTGCAGCTGATTTTGACTGAGGCTGGGATTCATCTTGCTGTGACTTTGGCTTGTGCTGTGCCTTTGGTTTTGGTGCATGCAGTTTTGTGGGTTAACCACCATGCCTTTGACATTGAGGATGATTCTTGTACCAAAGAAGTGGCTTCTCTTGCTGGTCATAGTAGATGTACATGTGGAGCTAAGGGTCTAGAGAATGTCTAATGTTTGATTTTTGGTGTACATATATGGTTTTAAAATTGTGCAAAGTGGTTGTGGAGATTCTTGCAAATTAAAAGGAAAAATGTTCATAGTTATATATAATTTTCTTTGTAGATGATTCCAGTGACCTTTTCGAATTTTTAAACTTCCAGAAAAATAAGGATTTATACAGTTTTTGGTAACCGGCAACTTATATAAAAGGTTCAGGCAAAGGCCAGTGTGTTTTTGCAGACATCTACCCCTTTTCTAGAATATAACTCAGAAGGGACATCTTTAACAGTACAAAAAATCATCTCAAAGAGAAAATTATTTAATATTTTTCTTTCTTATTTTTCTGTTCATCGAAATAATAAAGGAGAAAATATTCCTTTTTTAATCTCATTTCCACGTCTAAATTAAAGTCCTTATCATACCGGTGAAATTATAGCTAAATTTGTAAATAAAAAACAAAAGTCAATATCAAACTGATAACATGTACACAAACTAAAATTAAAATTATCTAGCAAAAAGTTGGCGTTCACACCATATCTATACTTTGAAAATTCATAAATTGTCGTTGAAAAACACAACATAGGGGGAAGAAGTTTCTCTGTAATTTTAGTAAGAAATGAATTCTACTACTGACATTGACAAAAGGGTTTGAAGTTTCTATGTAATTTCATCACCACACAAAGTGATTAAGATAAGACTTGTGGAGATCTTGGAAGGTGGAAGCGAAATATTCTACACTTTCATTTTGGTAATCCTCTTGTATGATCATGGATTCTTTGACTATTTCTTCAGTTCCAGACCAGACCAGAGAGAACAATGTAAACAAGAACTTCTTGCTTCCAAGAAAACCTGTAAGTTAGTTTCTACACCTTGCTTTCTCTCACAGTTGAAGTTGACTGAATTTTGTAAACAAAAATAGCCATATGCATTAGTTATGCAGTTAATAGTTTCTATATATGAACCTTTCTTCCCGTTAAAAGTTGACTCTTTTTTTTGCTTTAACTGATCTTTTTTGTTGCAAATCTCGAAATTACAACAAAGGCAAGACAACTAAATCAAATCATATACGGGAAATTTCGTCGAGGTTCTGCAGGGAGAATTCCAGAGAAACAAATTGAGGTCTGAAAGTGTTAATTAGTACATGTTTGCTTTAAAGTTACATATGTGATGTTTGATATAAAATTGTGCATTCTAATGTATAAATAGAAGATTAAAAAGGTTGTTGTTTCTGCCGTAAAAGTACTTAGTTCTTTTAACTTTAGTTCAAGCACAGGATAAATGTGTTTTAGATTTCTCAAATTTGGTTCAAAATTCATTTAGTTGACAGATCTTAAAAAATGTGACTTAATGATGTATTTATCATAATAGATGAACTTGGTCTCTCTTCTCTGAAACTTATAACACTAAAATAAGTAGAAAAATTCATTGATTTATATCAAATACTGACATATTTTGACCAGTTTTGCCCGAAAATTAAAAGGTCTAAAGAGTTCTTACCCTGATCTCTTCTTCTTTCTTATCAAGGTTATCATTATGATCATCACTATTTTGTGTGCTTTCTTTGTGTTTGCTTTAGAAGTACCCTACAAATAAGGAGTTACTGAGAACAATAGCGTACTTGAGAACTGCCATATATGAGGCAAGATCACCACCATTATTTCCATTATTTCACTTTAGTACCTTTTGATTTACATATAGAACTTTGAACGGATGCTGAAATCATTAAATTGTATATGATTTCTGACTCCACATGGCATGCAGCATGATGAAATATTGCCTAACAATAAAGCCTACATCATTGACGAGGAAGATGAAGAAGAGTGGAGCACACAAAGCGACGAGGAAAAAGGCCAAAAGCAGCTTCACAAGTCAATTCAAAAGCTTAACAGCAACGACTCTAAGAACACACTCACCAAAAACCAGAGAAAGAAAGCCAACCACATTGACAAGGTTAGTTATCTGATTAATTTACTTGCTCAATTTAAAAAAAAACGCACCATCGTATTATGAATCTGGACTAAGTATATAGTAACTATATAAATGGCATTTAACATGAAAAATCTTTTCTAATGTAAAGAAAAAACCACGAGATCAAAGTTAGTTAGAGAAATCTCCGTGAGAGTAAGATTACAATAAGATCTTTCTCAACACTGAAATTCATCCTTACTTGAATGATATACAACAATTACACACTTTCACCAAGTATGATGGAGTCACAATCTCTTTCTCAAAATCATTCTTGATTCTCAACTCATTAGTTTGATTGAATCAAATATTAGTCAGAATCATAGTAATTTATAGGACTACAATACTAATTTCTTCCAAAACTTGTAAGATAAACAAACATTTGACTGATTCTTAATATGGACAGACAAGCAAGGAATGTGCTTTATCTTCTTTCCCTTCCCATGTGATAAACATAAAAAACATACGCAAAACTTCACAGCATGGAGGCCAAGGATTGACAAGAAATGATTCTCACGTAAGTGCTTCCATGAGCAAGGCATTCATACAGTTCTGTTCAACAGAGATAATTTGCCCACAAGAACATCGTGCTGCACTAGCAGTGAAGTTGTATGGAGTTCAAGCAGCACTTTTATCTGCTTTGGGTAACCCTTTTGGGAACATATCCCAATCCATAGCAAGCTCAACAAACATCTCAAAGACACCAACACTAAGTCTGTGGCAAGCCTCCTGTGGGTTCTTACCAGCCATAGTATGGAGTGGAATGTTCATAGTGAGTTTTGTGTACACAATAGTGGTGGTTTGGTCTTTGGCATTTAGAGTGCCTATTATCTCTATGTTGTGCATTGCTCTTCTGTACTGTTTATCTGTGTTGGTTGCTGCAGCATCAGCATTTAATGTCACGTGTGGCACGTTTAGAATGAGTGGCATCTTGTTTGCATGTTTAGGGGTTCTTGGTTTTGCTTTGATCCTTCTTCTTCTGCTCTTGCTTGTGATGTTTGCTTCCTGGAGATGCACAAAACAACATGGAGGAGCAAAGTGACGAGTTCTTGGTGCCTTTGCAGTGTTGTGTTATGGTAAATTTTATGGTAATGAGTTCTTGGTGCTTTTGAAATTTTTTCCAGCCATATTTTTTGGTGAAAGACTAATCTCATTTGTAATGTCATTAATAAGATGATTTTGACACCATGAAGATAGAATATGGCAAATTGGCATTCATTCCTCAACAATAACTTTTGTTGCATAACTGTATAATAAATTCTCTATCCCAAAAGTCCAAAACATCACACAGTTGTAATTGTTGAAATGATCTATTAAGAACTGAAATTTTGAAAAGATGCATTAATTATCATTTGAGTGGTACATCTCAATCAATTGGAATTTGTGGTTAGAGAATTGATTGGATGGAACCACCAAGTCAACACTAATATTAGTTCTCTTTACTTTTATTGTTCATTTTTTAATTTAATAGGTTAAAATTAATTACTTATTAAATAAATAAAAAAACTAAAGTAAGAAATAACTCTCTCAAAATACACACTTACACAAGCTTTACTAATTATTAGACTCACTTGTGGCGTTTTTGGCATATAAAGGACATTCCAAATTACAGGAACAATCAGTTCTACTGTTTGCAAATTGACCTTGAAAAGCCAATGCGATTTTCTTAATGTTGGAGAAACAATTCTGAAACAAATAGGTTAAATAGGAAAAGGAAAATGGTGGAATTAATTGGCAACACTTTTGTATATCTTCATCTTCAACTTAAAGATACTTAATTGTACACACTGTAATCACATATCCTTTTATTACATCCATATATTTATTCTTCTTGCAATATTAGGACATCAATGATTTTCTTCTCCAAAAAAATCTCATCCATCATGTTTATATAAACACCACCAAGAGAGGACTAAATTATAACAGTGAAGACTGTTGCCACAAAAATTTAAACAGCATCAGAAAAATTCTCAGCAACACTTTCCTCATGGCCAGTGAGAGGAACCAATTCTCCTTTAGCACTCTCAACCTCAAAGGCATCAAAACTAGCCCACAAAACAGCATGGACCAAAACTAAAGGCACACTACTAGCCAAAGTCACTGCAAGATGAATACCTGCCTCTGTCAAAATCAGCTGCACTGCAGTTGCAACTGCCAGCAAAGTCAACACAACCCTTTTATCTATGATTCTGTGAAGCACCACAGAGTTGGGAAAAGCCCTCAGAATCAAACAGTAAATGGTTGTCACATAGGTCATGATCACCAACAAAATCAAGGACACCTTACGCTTAGGGATGAGAGTTATGAAGAGTATGATCCACACAAAGAGTGTGTAGTACAAGCCAAAACTCCCTATGTTTCTCATGATGCGGACTCCTGCAGCTTCTGATGTTGAGGGTATGTTGATGGGACAGTAGACCTTGAAGTTGGCATAGAAAATCTCTTGATGCCCTTTTGGTTCTCGTTCATGAGCGTCAGTGGATGGTGGTGGTGGTGAGGAGGTTGGTATTCTCTGTTTGGTTCCATAGTTCGCCATGGCACTTGAAGTGAAAGTTGGAAGATCAAATAATATGAGAACTTTGTTCAAAAAACGTCTCACAGAAAACTAGTAAGATAGTAAGGGGGATATATAGACTTGTACATAACTTTCTCTATGAGTTTAATTTGGACCAAGTTGATGCATATATAGAATATGTAAACAATAAGAAATTGCTCTCAGAATAGCTGGTTGACTACAACTTTGAATTTGAAGACTTAAAAATAGTTTGCGCGTTGAGGACTTAGTCAACTATTACCCACAGAATACAAACTTCACCACAAAACTCTAGTTACTGTTTAATTTTTAATTACCTAGTTCTAGATTGTAGATATATTAACATTGACATTACAATTTCTTTAGTATTGGTAATTACAGAGAGAGCAAAACTATAGTTTCTGAAGTTGTATGTGTAGCTATTGGATTAGGCTCGAGATTTGGAAATTTTTTAAAAGTCCTTCAGATTAGTTTGTAGATTACTTTAGTACAAAGTATAATATATTTCACCTGAAGTTATTTTATATTAAGTTACACAGTCTTTGCGTGACTTTTCCAAATGGAAAGAGTATGCAAAAGGAAACAAAGGGAAGCAAAGAAAATTATGCAGTGTGTAGTGCATTGGGCTAATGGCAACCGTTAAGTGTAGATGGAAGACTGAGAAATTCTAGTTTAGATACGCAAAAATTTATTTTAATAAGATAATTTTATCCTTTAATGGATAAAAATAATTTTTTTTATTTAATAAACCAGTATCTTTTCTCAATTATATATTTAAAAAAAATTATTAGAAAAAATTATATACAATTTTTATAAATATATATTCTCTTGGAATTGTATTATTTTAATGCAATAAAAATATGAAATTTTCTTGAAACTTTGTTATTTTAAAATAATAAAAATATTTAATGTTTTATAATTTTCTTGTTTATAGGGCAGCTTGTAAAAGATTTGGCAAGCAACTAATTGAAGTCAAAATTGGGACCTTGTTAGTACTTACAAACGTTGTTTTCATTCAATTTAATGGCACCAACACCACCAGTGTAACATCGAACTCATAGTAACGAGTACTTACAGTTACAAACGTTAGTTTTTCCCGTTTCTTTTCATCCCAATCCAAACAAAGCTTCTACAAAAATATCTGAAATCTAATGTTGTGCCTAAAAGACATGCCTCAGAAAAAAATCCATTGTTAGTTAACAGTTAGGCATGGAAAACTGTGTTTCATCTCTCTCTCTGCGTTTCCCTCCAAACCCAACGCCCAGCATTTTCCAAGTCTTCGGCTTTAAACCTTCCAAAACCCACCAAACAAGACCTCCCAGATTCACCACCCCCAGAAAGCGCAGGACCAAGAAGGTAAAACCCTTCACAGAAAAGGACGCGTTTCCATGCTCCTTACCCCTCCACAACAAAAACCCAATCTTCATCTACAAAGACATCAAGCGTTTCGCTCGCCAGAACAAGCTCAAGGAAGCTCTCACCATCTTGGACTACGTCGACCAACGTGGCATTCCTGTGGATGCCACGACTTTTTCGGCTGTAATCGCCGCCTGCATACGTACCAAGTCATTGCCGCAAGGGAGGGAAGTTCACATCCATATCAGAATCAATGCTCTCGAGAACAACGCTTTCTTGCGGACAAAGTTGGTTCAAATGTACACCTCATGTGGGTCGTTGGAAGAGGCGCAGAAACTGTTTGATGGATTGCCCTGTGAGAGTGTCTACCCCTGGAACGCTTTGCTCAGAGGCACTGTGGTTTCTGGGGAAAGACAGTACATTGATGTGCTTAAGACTTATGCCGAGATGAGGGCGTTGGGGGTTCAGCTGAATGTGTACAGTTTCTCCAATGTGATCAAGAGCTTCGCCGGCGCATCGGCGTTTTCGGAAGGCTTGAAGACTCATGCGCTTTTGATTAAGAATGGATTTGTTGATAACTGCATTCTTAGAACCAGTTTGATTGATATGTACTTCAAGTGTGGGAAGGTTAGGCTTGCTTGCCGTGTGTTTGAGGAAATTCCTGAGAGGGATATTGTCGCGTGGGGGGCGATGCTTGCTGGGTTTGCACACAATAAAATGCAGAGGGAGGTGTTGGAGTATGTGAGGTGGATGGTGAAGGAGGGAGTGAAGCCCAATTCGGTTGTGATTGCAATTACGGTTCCTGTGATTGGGGAGGTTTGTGCAAGGAGGTTGGGTCAGGAGTTTCATGCTTATGTTTTGAAAACGAAATCTTACTCTAAGCAGGTACCGATTCAGTCTGCTTTGATTGATATGTATTGCAAGTGTGGGGATATGATTTCGGCAAGACGAGTTTTTTATGGTTCGAAGGAGAGGAATGTGGTTTGTTGGACGGCTCTGATGGCGGGGTATGCTGTGAATGGAAAACTAGAGCAGGCACTGAGGTCCACCATTTGGATGCAGCAAGAAGGATTCAGGCCTGATGTGGTGACGATTGCGACCGTTCTTCCGGTCTGTGCACAGTTGAGGGCTCTGGAACCAGGGAGGCAAATTCATGCTTATGCTTTGAAACATTGGTTTCTGCCTAACGTGTCTATAACTTCTCAGTTGATGATGATGTACTCTAAGTGTGGTGTTGTTGAGTATTCTAGAAGATTATTTGATAATATGGAACAAAGGAATGTGATTTCGTGGACCGCCATGATCGATTCATTCATAAAAAATGGACATCTGTGGGAAGCACTTGGTGTGATGAGGTCAATGCAATTGTCAAAGTACAGGCCTGATTCTGTTGCTATAGCAAGGATGTTGAGTGTTTGTGGTGAACTAAAAATTGTAAAGCTTGGGAAGGAGATTCATGGGCAGATCTTGAAAAGGGACTTTGCAGCAGTTCCTTTTGTTTCTGCTGAACTTATAAATACGTATGGCTCATGTGGAGATGTTAACAAGGCTAAGTTGGTGTTTAATGCAGTTCCCGTTAAAGATTCTATAGCATGGACTGCTCTTATAAAGGCGTATGGATATAATGAATTATATCACGATGCAATTAACCTTTTTGATCATATGACATCTTCTCCGAATCACTTCACTTTTGCCGCCATTCTATCTATATGTGACAGAGCTGGATTTGTTGATGATGCTTGTAGAATCTTCAATTTAATGCCTAAATATAAAATTGAAGTATCTAAGGAACACTTTGCTATTTTGGTGCAACTACTTACCCGCAATGGTGAACTAGAGAAAGCTCAAAGATTTGAAGAAATGAGTTCTTTCTTGTAGAAGAGACAACACCACCTTTTCCTTCTGAAAGATTTATAGAATGTTAAACAATCCAGAATCCTGACATGTAACTTCTGTCTCTGAATTTGTAAGTTGTCTTGTATTTGTAATTTTGTTCCATACTGTACGGCTCATAAGATTTTCTTTGAGCTTCTCAACCAAATGAAATGTTTATATAATTCATACATGAATTTGTAGCTTTTAAAGATATTAAAAGAGCTAATTTAGAAGCTAATTTCAAGCGCCTTTCTTCTTCAGCCTTTTGGGAATCTGGTGTTTTAAAAATTATTTGGACAAAAATAACCTTATCACGGTTTCAAATTGCAATTCATGCACATTCTTAAAATTTTAGAACCCTAAAACTTCAGAGTGACGACTATCCCATGGTTGAATGCATCACTGTCATTTGCCATTATTGTTTCTGTTCCTTACCCACTGTTGATGCATCATCTCCTCCGTTACCACCACCATTCTTTGAGTAGCTTTGCATTGGTTGAATTTTGAGATTTTTGCTATAAATGCCAAAAATTCAACCAACATAAAAGACTTGGAAATTGGAATATTACATCATTGGTCAATGTTTTGTCTTGCAAGCTGCATCTTAGATACGGGTAAAGTTTGGTGTTTGTTGCTCCACACTACTCATTCAACTTTCTCCTAATAATGTCTGTTTAGCTTATCACAGCTTGCTTGATGATAGGCCAAAGTTGTTTCGTTGTACTTATTACAAGTATTTGCTAATACCTTCTGTGACTCTGCCTTGTTGACAGATCTGGGCAACCTAGTTAGTTGAAAGTAACCACGAGTCTACTCATTCTACACCCGCTGACAAATAACAATAGATTCCAGAGTAATTGCTGTTCTAGCAATCAAAGAAGCACTGTCAAGGGAAATGACAAATAGTCTGGACGTATAACGTGTAAATCTGTTATTGTTTTCCTGATTACTATAATGACCAGCAGTATAATATATGTACGACAGTTTAGTTAAACCCTAAACAATAATTAGCAATATTTACATAGGAATGCTCCAGTAGAACACAAGTATTTTCCCCTGCAATTTTCAGAGCCGGACAGGCATTAGCCGTGGTTCCTGTGAGTCAGAAAATCAAGTGCTGAGTTTGTACAGCACTGAACCAGGAGACCATTCTGTGTGTCTCCGTGGAATCACCTTTCAGGCAATTAAGGAACTTGGAACAGGAAGGTACGATGTTATTAAAATCAGATCATATGAATTATGTAGACTTAAACATACATTATTTCTTTCCTTACCTCTCCAGATGCACAATGTCCTATAACTTATGGGATTACTTTATATGGTTACTCGTAGACATATAATGCACCTTAGGCATTCGAGTTCCTTATGATTAATTTACATTTATGATCCCTGTTTGACTCTTAAAGGGATTTTAAATAGGATAATATTATTAGTTCATTTAGTCCAACTTTCTGTTTTGTGCTTAACTATTGATATTTTGTATGGGTGATCATTGCGTAACTTTGCTTTGTGCATTTTGCTTATTTTAGAAAGATCGGTACATCTGCATTGATTCAGTATACTCTTTGTATATAATCTGGTCATAAGAGTCATATGTTGTAGTGCTAGTAGCATTGCTAATTGCCACACGATTTGACCTATTTGTGTGGGCAGGATAAATAGGAAACATTAGTAAACTTCAAGAATATCTCCTCAACAGAAGAGAGGGAGCCTTGGACAGAGTTTTGGCTGCCCATGGTTATTGATCTCAGCACCAAGCCAAGCAAACATGATAAGCATCATTCTGGACCAGGAAGTATGAAGATTACAAGCCTAAGCTTAAAGAGTGTGTTGAAGGTGTCCAATAAACTAATACATGACTGATACACCATTATCATTCGTTAACAAGACATCTAGTTCTTATGCAACTCCGTATTTGACGACGAACAATGTGTCAATTTTTGTCATCTTAATTAATAAAAATCAAAGTGACAGGACTATAATTCATAAAGTACGTCAATTCCATTTCAAGGAGCATGTTAAACAAATTATCCCAGAAAAAAAAAAAAATCACAGGAAAATGCTGCATCCAACTGTGTTTGAAAACTGCTTCCAACACAACTTAACCACATTCAAGAACTAACCAAACAATTGTCTTACTTATCATCAAATGAATACTTTCTGGGTTGCAATTTGCAAATGCATAGGCTGCCCAAAATAACAGCTACAAATACATATGACACGACCCTTTCCAGGAAATTGGAAAGAATCTGTCAACTCCATTGATCGCATGCAAATTATAAAATAACTGCAACTTATGATGACCATCTTTTGTGCGAAATGCAACATCCTCATAGACCCCTGTAATATTGCAACAGAATAAGAAAAATGTCAGAACAAATAGAAAGTAACACAATCCTATAAAACCTGAACTTCACAAAGACTAAAGGGGTAAGCATTTAAGCAAAGGTAATGAAGTGGAATAAAATCCAGAGGTTAGCATGATATAATATTATAATATGCTTTTGATTATGAAGTTCTCACGTGGCCACCAATATTATTGTATGCCACATAATAACATTTTCAGTTCCAAACCAACTTGAAATCGCGGCAGAAACAAAATCACAAGCATGAGTGGATACAAACAACCAAAAAATGCTTTTTACATTTGATAGGAAATTAATTCGTCCAAGGGACTAGAAGTTGCATGTTTCCCCTTCAAGCCTTATGTCAATTATAAATTAACTTTATCAGTAGTATGTAAGAAGATGTGCCTATTCAAGATTTTTCATGTAGGATACCATTACTTCCAAACTTGAAACTAACTAGTGAACAAATCGACAGATGCCAAATTAATATCTTCAAAGTTAAAGATTGCACGCCAAATTGATCTCTTATGCAAAACTATATATATCACTACGTTCAGAGAGTAGGCTATATAGATAAGTCCACGTGACACGGTAAAATCCACCTTATTTTGATTATTTTAAAATGACATAAAGCCATTATTTGTAAATAATGGCCCTTAACAATCCTTTTTAGCAAACGTTATGCGTGGTGTGTGCTGGTGTCTTACATTTTGGATATTAACCATCTCAAGATACACGAGTCAAAATCTGTCTGCTTCATAGCTTAAAACAATTCAAGTCATTGAGGGAAATTCGTTAATTTACATAAACATCATGTATTTAAAATATTACTTGAAAACAATGTGATGTAGAGGTAAGGTGCAGATTAGTAATACTCTAAAGGAGAAAATTTGGTCTTTTATATAAGCGTTAAATACCTGACTTTCTTGATCAAAATGGACTTAAGTTTCTTAGCAAGATCCTCAGATCGAACCCTTCGCTCCAAGTTCTTTTGGGCTAAAACACGCTTCTCAGAGTTTTTGATATGGAATCTCTGCTCCTGCTTTATCATCCTCTCAATCCCACTTCCTGTCATCTTACGCTGCATCAATGTCAATGCCCCTTCCAAGTTCCCATTTACGACCCTCACTCGTATGCCTCTGCATTGTTGAAGCTGCTGCATTTGATGATGCCCAATATTGAAGGGTTCAGTCGTGAAACCCGAAGTTCTGAATAAGCTTGATAGACGTCTTGCCGCGAAGTTCATATCTTGGAGATAGGAATGTGCTTACTTCTTCTCTTCCTTTTACAGGCACTAGTAAAAAACAAGGAGGAAAAATATTCAATTTACAAAAACTCGTATTGTTATTGACACATCATGCATAAAAAAAGAGGTCAACTATAATTTTTACTTTTTATAAGTTTTTAGGAACTTTAGAATATCTTGTGGTTACGGGTGTCTACAAGTAGGATTGATTCAGTTTTGTAGAAGAAAATCCAAATCAATCCATTCGGATTGTTTTGGTTTCTTAAGTAAAAGATGACCAAAACAAGTGTATCAATTATGAAAAATCTGCTCTACGTCTATGGACATAAACTTCAAGCCTGTGACTGAAAAAGGCATGACATAACAACAATACATCTAGATCTTTCAAATGAAAGCACTTTCCCTCGCCATTAAGCATCAGGTATGCCGCCCATATAAATTATGTAAAGTACCCAGGCACAATTCATTGACAGATTTCAAATCACATAATGTTTGAGAATTTTCATATTGTCAAACAATCGTAATTTTCTCAACATAACAGAGCTTTGTCCAGATATCCATTACATTAGGATACAATTAGGTATTATTATTTCCCTAAAGTGCAATAAGAATATGCTGAAATATATTGACTGAATAATCATGTAATCCAGGTGTATTCTAGTTTTAAAAGCAAAGAAAAAACACGCAAAAGCAGTTTCCAAGCAAAACGGGCCATACACTATCGATCACAAAAACCACAATGTCACACCAGAGGCTCATAACTGAATCACAGAACAATACTATCACTGCAACGAATGGAATTAACTCTAAAATTAGAGAGAAAAAGAAAGGAACAGGGGAACGTAATGCAGAGGTCGAAGGATTTACCTCTGGTCCTCGTCGAAGAAAGTGTTGTCGCGAATAGGGCTTCGAAGTCGAAACTGGGATTCTGAGAAAGTCTATTGAGCTGACACGACGTTGTACATAAATGGAAGAAGTATCGGTGACCCCATTGAAAATAAAACCCTAATTTGCAGAAGAAGGAAGTAAGGGTTCCCAAAGTCGAAGACGAATGAAAATTGAAGTGAACCCAAATGCGGAATGTGAATAAAAGATAAGAAATTTTGTTCAAAAATGGTTTTACAGAGAACCAAATTTATAAAAGTTCTTTTCAAAGAATTAGTCCAACATTGTGAAATAATTATTTTAGTTTATCTGTATAGCGTTTTTTTTTACATAATTTATTATATTATAATTATAATTATGCTGCTAAATATAAAAAACTATTTACTGAGTAAGTCTTGTGCCCATGTACCAGCAAGGACCACTGACCAAACCATAAAACTAAAACATAGAAACTCATTTTAAAAAAAAACAACTTTTCTTTTCAATTTCATTATTTTTGTATCATTCCATTAAAACAAATAAAATATCACGAATGTTTTATAGGTAGAAATTTAATCAAAGGAGTTAAAGAAGATACAACAATATATAAATTATATACAGATATATGACATAAATTAAAATTTTAATTAAGTTTTAAGTTTTTGATAAATTTAAACAATTTTAATTGAGCCTCCATTAAATTTCTTAGTCTACTCAGTTCTAAAAAATTCAATTAAATCCTTTGCATTCAACTTTTATGTTAATTGAGTGTAGCTATATATATATATATATATATATATATATATATATATATATATATATATATTTTTTTTTTTTTTTTTTTTTTTTTTTTTTTTATTTTTTTTTTTTTT
>Ga0099825_1002469_pt1 | contig 24612 bp, 6 predicted proteins | sample SiratroredBW_FD_76838 | JGI IMG/M metagenome (GOLD analysis project Ga0099825, IMG submission 76838) | Root nodule microbial communities of legume samples collected from California, USA - Siratro red BW | ecosystem: Host-associated > Plants > Roots > Nodule | place: USA: California | collected... | reverse complement strand
TAATAGTAATAGTAATAATGTATGCATTTCATAGGAAGAGTCATAGTGGACTAGTCTATGTTAAATTGAATTAATAGTATCTATTATTCATTGATGATTAATATTATTTTTTGTATTGACACAATAAAATGTAAAAGATAGTCTGAAAGGATCTTTAGAAAAAAGGAGCATGGCAAACTTTTCAAAAGCTTCTAATATGGATAAAATTAAGTTGCACACTTGTTTTTTTTTTATATATATATATACATTGGATATTCTTCTCTGATCATAGTTCAAGTTTTACTAGGTAAAATCGTGTAAACAAATTTAATATTAAAAAGATATTCAATTCTTTTTTATTTTGATTAAATAAATATTTTTTCTCTCTGGACATCAAGATTATAGAGTATAAATAATCACGTGATACTTAGAATAATTTAAACACAACACCTTAACAACACGCACGACTTGTTAAAGGTGTGTTCAGTTCAGGTAAAAGATTGAAAATAAAAAACAAAAGAAAGAATAACTTTTGTTTTATCTTATTTGTAGGAATAAGATAGTAATAAAATAACATGAATATCTCATGAAAAATAGAAATATGAAAAAAATAAGGATATATTTTTTCTTTTCATAAAAGCATCTTCCTCTTAATGGATTATACAAAATTTCGATCCCACCTTCTTTTCATCCTTACTTTCCTCGTCTTATATAAAGTTATTAAATATCTTTTTCTCAATGATAAATCTCAAAAAGAAAAAAATGGAAAGAATCACAACCTACTATTTTTTTTTCAATCCCACCACTTCCTTTTGTCTGTTCTCTTTTGTTTTAAATATAAATAGATTATATATTAAAAGATAAATTCTCAAAATCTATAATGTAATTCTAATCTTAAATCATTACTAAAATGTATTTAAAATAGTGTGTGTATCATTTGACGTAATACGAAGAGATTTTGTTCTTCTACAAATTATTTTGGGCCCAACCTGAGATAATGAGATCTGAATATACACACTTTTTTTAGCTGAAAATATGACATTTGGTTCATGACCTTACAAGAGCCTAATAATGTGTTTGTATTAACATTTTTAAAATTGTAAAGGTTGTGGCACTTATTCAAAGTTTCTAACATAACCACATAGATTAATAAATAATTATTTTATTTGAATTATTCTATAAATATCACTAATATATAAATTAAATTTTATTTTATAATTTTTAATATTTTATTCTCAATGTTAATTAATACAAAACCCAAATACTCATAATATTTAATAGAAGTTGTAAGAACGTATAAATTGTTACAACAATATAATTAATATAATTAAAATGATACATGAATATTTTATTATTAAAGTAAAGTTTTATATTTAATTTTTATTTTAACATAAACACCATTTATGTAAAATAATTTTCTTTTTTTTTTTACATTCTCTTTAAAATTACAAATTAAATTTGTCATTAGATTGATGATTGAAGGTTACTAATAGATTTCTAGTAGTGTTTAGAACAAGTCTAGCTGATCAGATTTTTGAATTGAATAGATTCAATTTCATCCCTTTTTCTTTAGTCAATTTTGAGTTTCATAAATATATGGGTAGTATTTTTGGTGTATGTGGTCCTTGAGACATCAAGACTTGTTTATGTTAGTTTTAGGTCCTAGGAATATATTCAGATCATTGATCAGAATCTTATCGTGTAGGCTAGGCTATCCTTGTGGCGATTAACTTCTGAAGCTCTTTTAGAGGTGTTTATACTTCTAAAATAGGTAAGGGAAACTAGCTTTTAAAACTCATCAATAAAGTCTTAGGTTACATGACCTAGATATTGGGCTGATGTGGTTACTAAGCTTCAAATTTGTTTTGCAGGATGTTTAATTGATTGAATTAAAAATCTTTCTTTGAGATTGATTTTATAAAAGATTAAATGATTTGATGAATTGATGATATTTTTATATTAAAAGAGTAGATGGATGTAGTGGTATCTCTATTGGTGGTGTTGAGCTTGGATGATTTTGATATTGGGTTAGTTCGATCATTGATGATAGTTTATGTTGGCAGGTCCTTGTACAATTAAAAAATTAGTATTTCATATTAGTGACGACTGGCGCCATATTAGTCGCGTTCGGCTCACTTTTGAAGATTAGCTCTTGGGTTGGCTAGTGTCGTGCGACACTTCGGAGCCGGGCGCAAAGCAACAAGGGTTCTCTTTGATTTGGCTGACGTTGGACACAATAACCCAGGCTCCGGGCGCATTTCAAAGGAGGTACTTTAGGGGTTTGAGTTGTGCTGAGTGCAACCTAACTTGCACCGTGCGCCTTCCAGTATTTGTGTTATCTTCAAATTTGCATGAAATTTTATGATTTCTCAATGTTGTACATCTAATATGTGTTAAGGAATGTTATATTTAGTTGAATGATCATGTTTTGATGATTTATATGAAATGTTTATAAGAATGTGAAGATATATTGGATAATTTTTAAATGAATGGTATGTGATTTTGAAAGAAAAGATAAATGAGTTTGAAAGTGAATAATAATGCATGTTATAATGTGGAATTATGTGGTGTGTAATCGAGACATAGTACCTTCAGGAGATGAGATACCCATGTTGAGTTTGTTTAGGTTTTGCATTGCCTAAATATTTAATCAATAAGGAAGCATCTTAATTGTACTGATATATTGGAATCAAATAGATTGAAGATAACAGATCGTGAGAGTCGTTGAAGGAGGTTTAGATTAGGTGATTGTAGTTTGAAATATAATTGGTCACAAAAGACCATATGGACTAACCTTATCATACGATAATGATTATTTCATTTTGTGAGGCTACGTGGATTCACAACTTAGAGTTGTATACAGGTGTAAACCTCTGAGTTTGATTCAATATACGAATCTTATGAAAATAGAGTCAAGTGTCTATAAATGTTAATTTGTAAGTTGATGAGAATCATATAGATGTTAAGTAAATTGTGTTAAATATGAGATGAGAATTGTGAGTGTTACGAGAATTAAATAAAGAGAAAAATCTAAATTTTTATAGAAACTATAAAATATTTTGTAAAAATAATTAATAATTTATTCTAAAATTTGTCTTATAATAAAAGTTGGAAAAGTATAAAGAAATATAATATCATAGTTTTATGATGCTAATAAAACATAAATTTATTTACAAGTTCTTAACATTTAAAATACTATAAAAATTTAAATAAAACATGTGTATCATATTTAAATTTAAAATTTAGACACTAATAATTATTAATAATAACAAGTTTATATGTAAAATAAAGTAATATTTTGAATTAATTTTTTTACATTTTTAAGAAAATAAGTTAAAATTTAGATTCATTAATTTCTTTTGTTGAACATGATTTTTTATCCGTTTGAATAATTTTGTTTTTATCGATATTACTAATTGGACTATGATTTCATCGGTTTTATATTAATTTCTAGACCACTTATTTATTAAAAGAAAAACAAATATATAATTAAAGGAAAATATGTGGATCAAATAAAAGCTCATATAATTAAATAAATCTATATTCAATTACATGTAAAAACAATCTAAAGAACAATATTAACATTATTAAAGAACAAATCACTAAGATAAAATTGCCTTACAATCATAAAAATTTCTAACTTTTGACCAACTGAACAATATTGTAGAAATATTAATTTTGTTTGATGATTATTGTACACTAACAAAAAATTAAATATTAATTGAAGAGTTAAGGTGTTAATAGTGATGACCGTGACCATTATAATAATAATGAAAGACATATATGACAATTTAGTAGTAGTTCATGATTTACAATGACAATATAATGATGATAATATTGGTAAAAATAATGATAATTTTTTTACGTTAATGATGAAAGTGAGAGTGATTACCATAATAATTTAGATATTAATTATGATGTATTACAAATGAAAAATGATTATAATACCAATAACATGTTTAAGGAGGAAGGTGACAATGATAATTGATGAAGGAATAACAATATAATTACAATATAAACATAAAAATAGTAAGAGAGTTGTGAAATGTTAACTATCACATCTTACCATCTTATAATCGGATTATAAAATAAAAATATATATTATGTTAATTATAATAGATAATATAATAAAAGAAGTCATAATAAATTCTTTTATAAAATAATTAATTGATTAAAATGAAATAAATGAATTATGTACTTTTATCATGTCATTAAATACAAAAGTAAAATAAAAACATGTCATAATACATACATTACATTAAAAAGTCCAAATAAGTAGAACAAATTAAAAAGTCGGAATAAGTAGAATAAGGAATAATATGCATGAACTCCAATTATACTTACAAGATACAAAAGAAGAACACAAACTATGAATTACTAATTGATGAAAAAAATATATGAGAAAAAATACAAACTATAACAACTCAAAACACGAATTAACAATGAGAAAATAATGAAAAACAAAATTTCAAACTAATATTCAAAATTAAAGTTTGAAGATTTTACTATTGAAGAATAGGGGATAAAAAGGGAGTTTAGAGTTAGAAAAAAGAAAGCTGGAAAATTTTACTGTTAGAAAAAGAAAGTTACTTATATAACTTAAAATTATAATATGATAAATAATTTATTGTAATAATTTTAATTAAACATAATCAATTCTAATTTCAACTAATATAATAAATTTTATGTTTATTACAAAACTATCACTACATAATTTTTTTTATAGACATCACATTAAGTTGTCCTTGCTTCATCATTTCTTATTTTTATACTAGTGATATGATAATATAAAAATAATATAAATTTTATTTATATTAAATATTTGATTTGTACATGATACAAATTAAATACTAATAAATTGTAACAACAATAATAATGATCAAATAAAATAAAAAATCACTATGTTATAATATATAGATAAATTACATTCTATTTACAATAAAATGATATGATGATAGGATAACTATCTTATTGGTAACCACCAAACAACTTTTAAATGTTGAATACTTATTGCTATACTAAGTAACATCGTAGACATGTGATGGTATGAACTACAAATTAAAGGAAAAAAAAAACACACACACACAGAGTTCACAAGATCCATAAGTATCATCATTGAACTTTATTATTCAACTGTTTCAACCACCGTACAAACCTGTGGTCGCCGAATAAGGCTTTTATGGTTCACCAGCATGGTCTACAAGGGAGGCTATCAATGTTATCAAAAAGCTCCACATTTATAAACTTTATTACAAAATTTGTATTAAAAATTATGACTTTTAACCAAAACCACAAGGGTTGATATTTATTTGCTTGTTGTACTTGATATGTTTTCATCAAAAGTAATTTGATTAAGGTGAGTCAAATTCATATTTTATGCCCACATTGATATTGATTAAGGTGTAAAAATTCATATTTTACACTACATTGATATTTCATTTTTTTAATGTATAATCAATGGGTATAGCTTAATTGGTTTTCTCTCCAATAACTCATTGAATATATGTCAAATTGCTTGAGGGGTTAACCTTTTATCTTCTTTTTTGACAAACTCATTAGCCCATTTTAAGAAATAGTTTGATAAGTAAAATGTGATTTGTGAGTTAGCACTTTAAGAAAGCACTTACGGATTATAAAAAGCGATTTGGTGCGAAACATGAGTTGAACTGGTTAGCTTTTAAGGTGTTCTTTGCTTCTTCTTGTTGTTTTATATATATTTCGTAGGTGCATGTTGGGTGTTATTTTACTCAATCTTTTAATCAAAGCAATGGATTAGGTAGAGATTTAAAACACTTGTATTCCTTTAACCTAAATCAATCCAACTCACGCACAGCCAATGGGATTGAACTGGATTTCAATTCATATCATACAGAATAATTCACAAGTCAAACCAATAATATAAAAATTGTTACACGTGATAGTTCGCAAAAGAAATAAATATTTTGAGTATCAAATAAAATAAATAAACATATCAGTATTATGTTGATTTATATGTAACTGAGTTAGGACTCATTAAATGTATTTTATATGCAATTTATAGATAAAAACATTGTTGGAAGTTAAAAATTTATTAAAAAATGATTAATAAAAAGTTTTCCTAAGGAAATTAAATCATTAGTAAGTGTACTTAGTCGTGATAACTTAAAAAATTGAAATGAAGGATCTTCACTTATTTAATGTTTATTAAATGTTGAAGAGACTATGCAGGGTGGTGACATCTATTCTCCAATAATTAAAATCATCACAAACAAATAAAAAATAGTGATTAAAAATTATCTCATTTTATTATGTTTGTTTGAGTGAATGTTGAAACTGAGCTCTTTGCCTCCTACTGGAAACTCCTGGAATGAGGCTTTAAGGAGAAAGGAAAACCCACTCATTCAACAGTTGTCAGATGAGGGAGTTATAATTTTTAGGCAATTACTTTCTTCACTCTCCATTTTTGAACCTGCACCTCACAGTTGAATGAAATGACCAAATTGTTCCATCTATTTCTCCTTCATTGTACTCTATTACCCTTGTCATTACCGTTGCAACATCACCACTGCAAAAGAAAATGGGGATGTTGATGGTGTGAAAAATTAAGTTCTAGAAAGAGTATTCTAGAAGGCATAATTTTTATTCCAGAAATCCTACTCCGAAAAGTTATTATGGATTCTTTTTTCTGGTTATGTTACGGAATTCTCTATCCGAAAATATTATGAAGTAAAAAATCAATACGATGATATGATGAAGAGAATTTTAGATATTTCATTGAGATGACATGGTACAGGTTCAAACTGAGGGGGTACAGGAAGCAATGCCTATTCTTTTATATGTGGGCTGATCCTTACAAGTCACAACCCAATTAACTTGCAGAAATTCATCCCATATCAAATTCAATTCATATAGATATAAGACATTTTTATTATAGTTTTTTCACATCCTTTGATAGTTACTTAAAGTTCTTCCATATTTTAAACAAATTTAAATTATTATTTATATTTCAATTTTCATTTGATGTTTTTTCCCCACTGCAAACCTTCAAATTTTCTTTTATATTGATACTTTAAATACTCGCATACGGAATTTAATTTATTTCCATTCAAATTTCCTCTGTTGTCATAAATTCTTGACTACTTATATGTTTTCCATTTGTTATTTTCTTTGTAAAATTTAATTAATTACAATTTTCTATTTACTTGACTAATAAGTCTGGAGGATTTGTTCTTCTTAAGATAATATAATTAAAATCTAGTATATCTGATTATTAAATCATGTAATATTATTTTGACATCACAGCATCTGAAAATCTATACCAGTTCCTCATCTTCCTCCTCTTAAAAAAATCCACGTCATCCATTGATAACAAACTTCGATGGAAGCGGGAACCGTTCTCAGTCTCACTACTCCTCCATTGCACACTCGCGTTCCCTTTAACACTGCCAATTCAAATACCTTGTTTAAACCGCGCTTCACTCTTTCGTTTCATTCTCCTTCTCCTTTATCTTCTTCCTTTTCCGCTTTCAGTTACAGAGGCCCCACACCAAAACGCGATTTCCTCGCCGATTGGGTTTCCCGAAACGACGACGTCGTCCGTACCCTCCCAATCTATGTCGGCTCCGCCTCCCTCTTCGCCGTCCTCCTCAACCGCGCCCTCTCCGGCATCGCGCCCGTCGCCGACGCCGGCAGGTACCTCTCTTCTTTCTATTCTTAGCTTAATTAGAACTCCTACACCGAGGCTTGTTATTATTAGGCCTTATTATGAGTGATTGCATTTTGCAGTTCGCAGTCCAGAGCTGACCTATTGACTTTGGGATTGGCCGTTACCAATATTTTGACTGGCCTCGTTTGGCTTTCAATAAGACCTAAGTCTATAACAGTGGTGAGCTTCATTCTCCTATTTGCATCGCATTTTTCATTCTGAACGTGTTTTAGTTGATTGGAATTTTTGTACAGGTAAATCCTCGAGGAGTTGAATGCAAGAGATTTTGCTCTACACTTCCTGAAGTTGCGCTTAATGAGTTGCTTTGGTAGGTGCATTCGAGTTACTAAATTAGGTCGTGTAAATTATTTTTTAATTCATAAAATTGAACACATATATCACGAGGTTTTTTATAAGTCTACAACTCATACCATGTTTAACCAACGGAGTTAATGCATTCCCGCTCTCGAATCGGGACCATTAGGATTAGGCAGTTCAAATGTGAAATGTGTGTTTTAAGTCCGCTTTAATGAGATAGCATATTAGCTGTACAATTTTATCCAATGGTTCCAATTGGTTAACTTTGTGAATCTTGGCTTAGGTTTGATCAGGTGCTGTTAGTAAAATAGATTTTAATACATTGTGACTTTTTATTTTTAGTTTAATGGAAGTAAAAATCATGCCCTGTGATCAGTGATAACGGAAGGTGCTGTTTTAAATAGTTTTACCTCCTCTTTATTGATAGTATATTTAATAATCTGTTCTCAGGGTGTGGGAATCTCTGTCAGATGCCACTTGTTGTCGTTCGCTTGTTGTTGTTTATGAGAGCAGTTGTGTACTTCAAATAGGTTTTGCTGCAGATTCTTCTCCTGGGGTTGGTAAGGCTGTAAGTGTGGATGCCGATAAATTGATGCAAGGATCGGTATACCAGGGAGTTATGAAATCTGGTGCTCGTAAGTTTCGAACTATATGTGTTATCTATCACAATTGTTGCTACTCAAATACAGTACTTTTCATGAAGTGAAGATGTAACATGGTATTTATTGAAACTTCTTGATTTTTTTCGCATGTTCAGAGAGTTACTTGGCAAATCTGTCTCTTTATCCTGGGAAATCTGAGCTGCCATTTCTACCTTTAAACACTCAGGTATTCTGTTTCTATGCATTAAACTTGCCCAGTTAACTAATGCGACGTGTCTATGTTATTCAATCATACTGTGTGCTCTAAGTAGTTGCCCTGGTCTGTCTTTCAAAAATCATGTTAAGCACAAGCTTTTATTTAGAAAGAACGAAACATGGGGTGTGTTAGTATAATGGGGATAAGTGAGAGAATCCTTGCTGCATATCCAATTAATCCTGGGAGTCGATAGCTTGAATGACTTTTAATAGTTCGTGGCAACTGGTGGACTCGAGTTTTGGAGCAAGATCTCTGAATAGAAGTTGCATATTTTAATCTCAATATGGTACTTTTGATTTCAACATATAACACAGTTGGCAAAATCAGTAATTTTGGTCCTTTAATTTGATTTTTTTCTTCAGTTTGTTCCTTTAACTTTTATTTATTTATTTATTTTTACTTCCGTCATCTGTCTTTCAGGTGTCTAACAAATTGGTCCTTTTGCATTAGTTTTATTTAACTCCGTTAATGGCATTTCATATAGCAATCCGTTGAAAATGATGGTGTTCCAATCTTTATGGTGAACCAAACTACAAAAGGCATTGCTCTACTTTATTTCCAAAAATAAGAGCACTCATTGACGTATTTTGGCTTTGCTTCTGACTTTGTTATTTATTTCTTTTTATTGTGTCCACATAATGTACAGTAGAAAACAAAGCGCCCAGGATTCTTATTATGTTTGTGTGAATTTGTGGCCAAAAACTCATCACGTGCGTTGTAGACATTGTCTCCATTGTTTAGGTTTAACTAATATCATTAATGTTGACTACCGCTTTGGAACCAGCTCCTAAGCATATACGTATACTTCCTACAACATTATTCAGTCAAAATTGATTAAATAGTATATGCCGAAAAGGCCATTAAGGTAAACGTAATAGGAAGAACAAGAAAGAATTACACACAAAAGTAATGTAGTTCAATTCAAGTGTTAATGAACTTCAATCTACGACAAAATTCACTATACTCGGAGAGTACAACTTGTAGTTTCTCTCATATCAAACTTCCAATCAAACACAACTCAAACGTTAAACTCAACTGATGATACAAAGGTCCTATATTTACAACAATACCGTAACTGACACATGTGAAATGTGTCTAAACTAAAATGAGGAAGACACTTGAACAACGTTTCTCATTACTGAACTGGAAAAACACTTAGACAGACGAACAGGCCAAGTCTCAGTAGACTCTAAGAGACCAGAGTTTACTGAGACTATCAAAGACTCGACAGTCTAGTAAACCTTTTAGACAAGATTTTATTGAGTCAATCTTCACATGCTACAGTACCAAGTTTCACACTAGAACATATTTGCATCAAAATTAAAGCTTTACAGTGGCGAAAAATGAACATGATGACTTGAGAATGAAAATACGAGAAGGGATGCTAAAGAGATAATTATCTCTCAGCTGATTCGTGTGTGTCTATGAGTTCTTACATTAGAGATACAAAGGGAAGATATAAAAAAACTAAATGTAGGTGACAGATAGGTACTGCATAAAACAGTTTGTAGCTTTCCTAGAGTTGGACAAAAAGCATGTTAACCTATTCTTACTAGTTAAACTATTTTAGCAAATATAACTATAACTTACTCTGTAAAACCAAGTACTTTGTGACTAAATCATTAAATCAAACAATTTATCCAATTTGCACTATACAAATGGCATTAGCATAGAAAAAAGTGTTTTGGACAAGGTATATCAATGTTAAAACAGTAAATATAGTCTCTGTGACTATGTTTGTATTAATGGAAAAGGGTGAAATGGAATGACATAATATTCTGTTCTGTGTATAGCAGCAGGAATCAACTTAATCTTTAGTAATTTCCTTACCATTCTGTTCTATAGAATAGAATTTGAGATTTCAAAAAGCGAGCTGAGAAAATATAAAAGAGAAAAATTCGAAGAGTGCCTTTACACAGTGAACTGATGGAAATTTGAGAAAAGGTGAGAATTTTACTTCTAAGGGTTTAAAACAGAGCTAATGTTGGTTCTCCACTACTAATAATTTTGAATGAATCTTCTACTCCCCTCTCATACCCTTTTTTCAAACTTCATCACTTCTAATAACTACTACTAAGGAGAAATAGAAGTATTGGATCGAGCTTGAATAATAAGAGTCACATTCAATTCAAAGACTAGTCCATCCCGGAGGTTGCAACTTCTATAGCCAGAATCACACTCATCACCTTATGACACCAAGATATAAAGAGAAACAACCCATAACGGACGTATGATGATGTCTAAAAATACCCCTACAACCAGATATACTAGGAGAACCTTTAGTCGCCCCATCGGTATTGCATTTAAACCAATGAGAAGTAGGCGGAAACCAAAAAACAATAACATAAGACACAACCTACCTAGGATGTATGTCTACTCCAAAACTTTTAAGAATTTTAAGCTCGTGCGCGTTGGGCTTCATACAACAAGTACAAACCAAATTAAAATTGCTTTGACATCATTTACTAATTGACTTGTTCAAACTAAATTAAAACTGCTTTGACATCATCCATGGCAGGTGCCCAACAATACTCAATAAAAGACATGCTTCAACAACTCCAAATAGACAAATATTCTCGTTGGTTCTCCAATACTATTCTCTTCAATGTCTTTTATATCAAACCAAAAGCAACATATATGCATTGCACCAATATGAAGACGAACAATTAAGATTGGTGATTTTAACTGATGATGAACCATTTCGTGATGATGCTGAAATAATGATTGTTGAAGTTCATGAAGATAATAAGAAGGCTTTTCCCTACTATCAGTCTTCAAGCCTGTAGAACGACCCATGCAAGCCAACCCTCTATGTAGGGCGTTCTACTCCTGAGGTCTTCTCGGTTTTAAAAGTCCACAAATTTACTCGTCTTTTATTTATTTATTTATTTATTTTTGTCTCCCAAATATGTTGACTTGACTCTCTCCACACTTGACAGTATTGTTTTACTAAAAATTTAGGACCGATGGACCTAATTTTCTTGATTAGAAATTAGAATAGAGTTTCCAAAAATTTTAAGACAGTCTTGTCAATCTTGGGGACATTGCAGCAAGTGGTGGTGATGATGGGAACTGATAATAACTATCCTAAGCAGTCATGTAGATAGGATACATGTGTGATAAAAACTCGTACCGGTAGATGTTAGGAGCAGTAATATATCACTAGAATACAGAAAATAACTCCTCTTGCATTCATTGTTCTATATTAGAATTAGAAACTGCCTTGATATGTTATCTATAGAATATAAGATGCAAGCTATGTATTAGGGTATATATGATAGTAAGATGTGTAACTAGGGGAGAGGGTATTGCTATATGCAGTTTGTAGACAAAGGATACCCTTGTAAGAGACTTTTATCTGTGTATGGCTATAATCTGTGTCATTTTTATGTTCAGCGTATACTTGATTGCTTTATCAATAGGTGTTTTATTAGTATACTTTTTCGCAGCCCAAATTCTGACTGAGACGCATGTGAAAGATCATATTATGTATCTATGTCCAAATCAGTTAAGGTGAAATTTATGATCCCTTTTCCTCAAACCTATAAACCTTGCCCCTGTTTTTCCATGGGGGAGACTGGATCTCTTTGGGCTACACCACTGACCTCCTTCGTGATCAACGACTTTTTGATGATTTCATAAATATCTACTATCTAGTAACAAAAGTTGCTCATACGATTATTATTATTTTGTTAGGCAGTAATTTTACAGCCACTTGGAGATAAAGGGATTGCAATCATTGGTGGTGACACGATACGAGGTTACACTGCTTCTGATCAGGTACATTTCAACCTTTTTTTGTGTGACGCCCAAATTTATCGAAATCATCAGATCCTATGGCATGTGAAAAATAGGTTGGTATCCTCTGTTGTCCGAAACATCATTTCAACCCTATTTAAGATGTCGAATTTCAGTTCAGACATGACACAGTAGTACAAGTACATTTGTAGGCCCTGCATATTGTTTCCTATTCTTTAAACTCTGTGAGATGCACGTATGTAGGGTAGTGGCATAATATTCAAATTACTACAGGCATGGATCACTTATATTGGAGAGAAGCTGGATTCTACCCTTGCAAAATATGTGAAACATCATCGTCTGACATCTCAAGATTAGGTTTCAGAGATTTGCGAGGTGGCCTCTCGTGCATGTTTTTACTCAATTTTAATGGAGATAAATCCTCGACTTTTTGCCGAGTTTTTTTAGAATATGAGAATATTGATCACTTGTATATGTTATCCATTTTTCAAGGCAGAGCTCATAGATTATTAGTCAGACTAATTGAAAGTTGGTAACTTTATGTATACGTAGGTGCATTTCTGAGATTTTCATTTGTTCCCTCGCCCCCCCTCGAGAGAGAAAAAAGCATCCCGATTTATCGATGTTACTTAGGATAATGGCCACTGTCTCCCATGTTCTTCCTGCAGAGATATATAATTAATTCTGTTGTGCCTTTCCCACAATTAAGTACAAGACCTTTCCTATTTTGTTAGCTGATTTTCTATTTATAGCTTACAGTCGTAGAGAATAAAACAATTTAATATTGACTTGCAGTTTATCATCACTGAAACTTCTGTTAGGACAAGTTTGATTGGTTACGACTTACGGCTAGTAGAATACAGGGCAAAAATTATTGCAATGAAGCTTGATGTACAATAATAGGGCCCCCACATTAGAGCAAACTAAACCCCACATTTTCTTAGAGGAAAGTGAAATTTATCAAAAGGGCGCCAAGGGAGCAAATCCAATGTACTAATTACTGTACAAGCGTTCTAAATTTAATATATCTACACTTACCACGAATATATTAATCTTACTGGATGTTATACACTTCATGTACATACTTAACTAGAAAAAATGATAGAGAATTCATTCACATTGCAGCAAATATACATCTGTATACGTCTGTTTCTTATCTATAAAATCATTTAAAAAATAAGAAAAAAAAATTCTGTAACAGAAAGCTCCCCCCTCCCCTAAAAAACAATGTAAAGAATGAATGCTTAACAATTGTGATAGTGCTTTACATGGGTACCAGCTACCAATATGTTAGCACCCTCATTAGTATCCGTTATAGAGAAGACCTTTCCCAGGGCATCAACCCTGTCGCAGGATCAGCAAAATAAGACAGAAGGAAGTCCTTCAGGCCAGTATCCCAAACCTCACAAAACTGAAGCCGCCAGTTAGGTGGTTCAATGGCTTCTGTTCCTAGTCCTGGTGCTCTATCCTTTGATCCTTTGTTCTGGTCCTCCTGCCAGTCCACCACATAGGTAGCAACCCTTCTGAAAAACTTGGCTTTGAAAGTCTCCCATACCTGGTACTTGTAGTGGTTTACAATAGCAGTACCTTCAGGCATGTTGTGGTACGTAAACCCCTGCCTCAGCTCAAAATGGTGCACCACATTCAGAAGACTGATGTCAAGCAAATCCGGCCGCACAATGGATTTGTGCCGCTCAGGGCTCTGAAGCCTGCAAGTGTACCCTAGTGTAACCCCTTGTTTAGGGGGCGAGCGTAACCCAGAAGGCCCGAAGCTATGACAACCTGTTCGTATCTCCGCAATGGATTTCGAAGATGAGAAATTGGAAACCACCGATCTCAGAGAATTCTCACCAGGAACACCTTCCCTCAGGTTTTGATGAAATTCACTGGGGAAGTAGAAAAACTCATCAACATCAAAGAACCCTACCCACTTGCATTCCTCTCTAGCTCTCAAGGCACAGTGGGAAAACCCTGCCTCCTGAGTCTTAATCCAAGGCCAGGACTTTCTAGTAACATTAAATCCTTGAAGATCAAGATCCTGAACAACCTTTTCAATATCATCATCACTGTTGTTATCATAGATAAACCAACGCTCCACTCCAAGCCAAGCATGGTACATAACCCACTCTCTGAGCGCAGAAGCTTGATTCCACACCATAGTACACGCACACAACTCATACTTCCCTCTTTTCCTCTTCTGAACTCTACCACTACCAGGAGTACTAACTCTAGCCACAGAAGGCACAAGGGCACGAACCGGGTGCCTCACATTGCCACCCAAATAACTCACTGTGACCCGAATCCCTCGAACCTTATCCGGATTGTTCTTTATGCTCTGTGGCAACATACACCTCACAACTTCTTGAGCTACAGAAACCGCCCTGGCGGTAAGCAAAAATGCATTGTCCTGGTGAAAACTCTTGAGCCCGAAATGGCACCGGATCCGGGTCGGATCCGAGATCTTGTGGGGTCGGAGATTCAGCCCTTTCACGAACACCACAACGGTGTCTCCGTCAAGGATCGCCTCATACGCCACCCTGTCCCAAGATTGAGCAGTTTGGTTCAACAAAAAACCCAAATTCCGGCGACCCACCTCGCCACGCCGCCGCAATTCGACGGTTTGTGAGCCGGCGGCGGTGTAGTTCGTCTGGGGAAATGGGCACCTAACGATGGATCGAGATTCATCATAGCGGTCCGTAGAGAGGACCGGTCGAACCTGAACTTGAAGTGGTGGAGCGGGAGAGGAAGCGTTGAGCGTATAGTAGACGCACTCTAGTTGGTGAAGTTGGTGTTGTTGAGGGGTGGTGAGGATGAGGAGATGGTGGTCGGGGAAGATTATACGGTGTTGGAGGGCGTAGGAGGGTGCGGTGGGATGAAGAGGATCAAGAATGGAGTTGCTTGCGGAAGAGTAGAGGAGAGATAAGGTGGAGGCTGTGAGAGAGGGTCTGAAGGTGGAGGGAGTGAAAAAGAAGATACGATGGTTTGAGGACAAGAAGAGGAGGAAGATTAAGAATGAGAAGCAAAGAAAAAGTGATCTTGATGAGATGTGAAGGTGTCTTCCCACCGCGCGCTTCCTCTTCCGCCTTTGTTCTGGCTCCGTCATTTTTCTTTCTCCGTTTTTTGGCTTGAATGGGTGGGTGGGTGAAAGAAGTATAAGAAGACGACGATTGAAGAAGTAGGCGTTGTTTGAATATGAAGAAAGACGGAGAGGAACGCGTTTGGGGGAGGATGGATTTAGAATTTGGCAGCAGGAAAGAAGAGAAAAAAAGAAAAGAAAAGAAAAGAAAGAACTAAGAAGGTGCACTCTCTCTCTCTCTCTCTGTGGAAGTTGATACTGTAAATAGATGGAGTTAAAAGGTGCAAAGCTAGTTGTGGACTAGTTAGATTCTAGGGCGGTCTGAGGTGAGAATAAATTGGATTGCATTGCATGATATTTAGCTGTGCTGTATTTTACTATTATTAATACGCACATTATGGCGCGTGAAGCCAATGCCGCACTTTCCGCTTTTACTTTCTGCTTCCTTATTAAACACACACACATATAATTCTTTATATGAATCATGCTTAATAACATCAAGATGATTACTATTATTAGAATTCCGTAAATAGTTCTTTTTTTTTTTATTTAGCAGTTTATTCATATTTCTTTCCAATATTTGTTCATTGCTTTATATAACATATGATTAATTATTTTACTTTTTCTTTATTCATAAGACATGGTTTTATTATTTTTTATTTTTTATGTAAGATAAAAATACTTTTTAATCATTTAATAAATAACATATTTTAAATATTCTTTTGTATTATGTTGTGTATTTTAATTTATTTATAATGGATAAAGTATAAGATTAATAATAAATACACTGTATGAAAAAAAGATATAATTCAAACAAATTTATTTATGAAAATAAGATAATAAATACATTATAAATTATTTTAACTAATAGTTTTACCAAATACGTAAATCAGTTATCAGTTCATTTCACAGGTTTCAGCTATTTTGCCAAACATAGCCAAAGGCTCCAATCAGTAAAACATCTTTTTATGTATTCTTTATAATATTTTTAATTAGAAATTATAAAAATCATAAGAAAAGAATATGTTATTATATTTGGGTAAAATAATCTCTTCCTACAAAAAGTATGTTTATATTTTAGTATAATAAAAAAAATATTGTTTTACAAAAAAAATTAATAAAATATGCTTTAAGTTTAATAAAAATACATACAACATTTAATAAAATATGCTTTAATTTACTTCTATAAAATAAAGTATCTTTAATTTATTTTAAAATAACGAAATTTTGGGTGTATAGAATTGATTTTGTTTCAAAATTTCCGTATCATCATACTTTTAAAATGGTCAGAGTATATAAAAAAAAAATAATCGAATCTACTTTCCCTTATCTCGAAAAGTAAAATGTTTTACTAAAATTTGCTTTATAGGTGCTTTCAAGGTTAAATAATTTTATAGAAAAATATTATATCAGAATGATTTTAAAAATATTAACCTGATAAATAAAAACACATAACTAGATTGAAAAATTAAATTTGGTACCTAAAATTATGGTATAGTATATGTTACTTTCAAAATAAATATAATCATAATTTTAACTATTTTAAGAATGATTTAATTCTTTAAATGAGTTCTTTAAACAGTGAGATATTCATTTTGAACACATTAATTGAAGATACAATGTCTTATTTCTTTTTTGGAAGATGAGATAGAAATATATACAAAGAATTGGAGAACAAAAAGAAGAAGGGACTAGACTTTAAGTACAAACCTTATACCATGGCTTATTCTATTTATTTGTAATTACTACATATGATTGTCATTATCTATGCCATCACAGGAGATAAAATAACATTTTAATTCTAAGATAATTTCATAATATGTAATAAAAGAGGGTCCGTGCTGGTATGGAAAACTTTTATTTTTTATGTAGTACTTAATATATATATATATATATATATATATATAGTCTACATAGAGTTATATTATTGTTAGATAAAAAAAACAATATTCTTTGGATACAAGCTGTTTGTACAAATTAATAAAATATATTCTTATAGACATTATCTCCAGTGTTGGATCATCCAGTATTCAATATTTTTTTTTTAAATGTGTGAGAGTATGACTCGAATTCAATCTAATTTAAATTTGGATTAAATTAAATTCTTATTTTTGCTGTAATATCTTTAATATATAAACTCAAAATATACAGCAGATATTAATTTCATTATAATACATCCTATACGACTACTTTATATAAAAAAAATTACTTAAGTTTAAATAAATATCAATAGCCAACCTCACCATTTTTGTACTATGTGCTGTTTTTCTGTTACGCGTTATATTCCTTGTATGTTAAACCATCTGACCCAAATAAACGTTAATATCGTTTTTTCACTTCTAATCAATTTAAATTTAAATATACATTTTTTCTTACACTTATACAATTTTAGTTCCCATGAAAAATTAATTGCACTTTTAGTCACTTACTTTTTTTAAAATTAAATAACTTTTATCTAGTACTAACACTAATGCATTACAATATCTAATAATTAAAAAAAATGTCGGTGACCTGTCTATTAGTAATGTTTACTTGTTTACTCACATAGTTTATTAATAATAAACTTTAACATCTATTATCATAAAAAAAACACATTAACATTTTCATTGTACTAACTACGTTGTTAGATTTCTATAAGATCAAACTAAGTTACCAAAAATGAGGATGTGAGCCTAAAATTTCTAATAACATTATCATGTACCATATTGTGAGAACTTGTAGAGCTAAATTATAAAAAAAAAAATGTTTAAATAATTATTAAAGAAATGCTTACGGCAGAAATTAGTAACCCACACATTAGGGTTTGAGAAATGCCAACAAGAATAGAATCTTTTTAATCTACAAGACCAAGTTCTAAGAGTTTTAATTTAAGGAAACAGATCCAATTAAAAAATTGTATACAGGCACACATGTTTTGTGGAAAGTCGTGTTTGAAAATGGAAACTGCCAACTGGTTTGTTAGTTTTTCTCCACTAGGTAATCTGTATAAATTTTATAAGAGTAAAATAATTATATATATAAATTATTTTATACTAACATTTAATTACATATTATTATGATAATAAGTTTTAAATTTTTATAATATTTAAAAGTCACACTTGAGATGGTTTTTTATTAAACTCGGTTGTAAAATTATTTCATTGAAAGAGCATTTATTACTCCTCCAAAAGTTAATTTTCAAGAACCTTGAGATGATAAACTTGAAATTAAAAATATGGAAAATAATGATATTTTTTTGTTGTTGTTTCTCCAAATTGGTTTTTGTTATATATCATAAAGTCATAATATTTTTTTTTTCTTTTGTCTTCTTGGTGGTTACTTCACCATTTCTTTTTAATACTTTTAATCTTTCACCAAATGTTTTTAATACATTATAAACTCATTAATTAGTTTATAATATAACCGATTAACATATAATTATGTGTTAGGAACTCCTTCAATTCAAAGTTTGGTTTTAAAGTTTCGCTTAATAATGAATTTGTTTTATTATTATTTTTATATAGATATTTTATGTTCGGCTATAACGTGCATGTTAAATTTCATTGTTCCTTTTAATTTTCTAGAATGAAAAGAGGAACAATAATTCAAACGTGTAACTCAAGATGAACTCCAATTTAAATAAAATGCAGAGAAACCCTACAAAATGTTTTATCAGTGGAACTTGAACAAAACAAATTTGACATCACAATTAAACAAATCTTAAAATATTAAATTTATAACTTTTTTAATTTTTAAAGACAAATAAATTTTAGATCTTAATATATAACTTTTTTTCTGTTTTAAATATTCAATAATGTTTTCTTTTAGATTAAACATTTAATAAAGTAATTTCTTTTATTTAAGTTAATTTTGTTAGTCCTATTATTTTTGCATCTACTAACATATTATATTTGTTATAAATCCAAAGTGTTCAACATTAATATATATTTAAAAAATCGTTATGTATATTAACATGATACATGCAAAAAAAAAAAATATTAATTATTATGACAATTGAAAAGTTAAAAAAATTTTAAAAAATAGTTCAGAAACTTAAACGAAATGAACATTTGATTCCGTAACTTACATGAAAATTTAATTTATTAAGTATCTAAGTTGAAGAGCACATTTCTTAGACTATATATTTTAATCTAAGTTGAACTTATTATTTTAATCCAATATAAAACTTTGTCAACAATTTAATACTGCATGAAGACTTTTATGGTTCAAAATATGGGCAACATGTTCCATGGAATACCAAAAATAGGTGGCTTATGTCCTTTCCACCCAATTATTATTTGATGGCGCAAATATTTATATCACACCTTTGTATTCTCTTTTTCTTTCTTCCACCTCCATCTGGACATTTTTGTCTTCATAACCTTCTTTTTTATACAATAAATTATTTTAATTAAATTATATTTATCAAAATAAATCGGTCAATTATTCACTAAACATTGACACTGAAGATAAAAGAATGATTTCAAAGACTAATTCTTATTTTCCTTAGATCTTGAATAGAAGATTTCTTTTGATATATTCACCAATCTTATATCATTTATAAATTGAGTGTAAAAGCAATTTAAATATATATTATTTCTTTAAATTTTCAAAACATATTTTAAAAACAAAAACATTTCAAATATAATAAGTGATTTAATAATATTATCTTAAAAAACTTAAAAGTAAAACCTTTTTAACAGTTTAATTTGAACAAAAAATCACTTTTTAAAAAAAAAAAAAACTAAATTGACAACATGAAATAATATCATAAAATAAACCTTAAATCCTAAACAATATTACATTACGCTCTTAACAATTAAGAATTCAATTCTCAAAAAATTGAATTTGAACTAATTTTCTAAAATCAATACAATTTAGGCACTGAAATTTTTAAAATTTTTTAACCAGAATAACATAATTTTTTTTAGTAAATAATGTTGATACATATTCATCTCTAGAATTTTCTTCAATAGATTTACTGAAAAAAAAAATCTCATAACTTTATCATAGTCTTTTTACCCAAATGCAACAGAATTGAAAGGACATAATTTTGCTTGGTACATTGTCCAAGAATCAGCGATTTTCTTTTCCTACTGTCATTTCAGAGAAGAGTTATGACAGATTCTGAAAAATGGATAGAAAACCTCTGCCAAATTCGTTGCCTTCTTCTCAAGTAATGCCAAAGTTTTTGCTCTAAGATGAGAGAATCTCAATTTTTTCCTGTTAAAATTTTGGAACACCAAATACTTGGTAATTAGTTATAACATTGGTATTTCCTCACTTGTATATAAGCTACATGCTTAGTTAGCTCCATCTACATATATATATAAATTCAACTTTGTCTTCCAACTTTAATTTTTACTTATTTTCATGCTTCTTGACATGAAAATGATGGTGTCCAACGTTTTTTTTTTTTTATTTCACATTGAGTTTTTGAATTTTATTGTCCTTTTTTACTTTATGAACATGGAAACTATTTAGGGTTTTTGATTAAACGTCATATGATACGTCAATGTAATGTAATTGTATTTGGTCTTTAATATGATTTTATACAAGACTTAATTACGTAATTCATTTGAATTAAAAAATGATTTAGTTGGTAACAATAAATCTTTCCTAAATTTTATGTTTTCTAGAAATTATCAGTATTCTTCTCTCTTATCCCGTTATCTGTTAACACAATTTCTTTCCAAATTAGGTATTTTCATTTCAGCATGCTTCTCACCTTTGAGTGTGTTAATGCCCTACCATGATTATGGCATGAAAAATAATGATTTTTAATACTTTTTTTTTTTGTCCAAATTGTTAATGTCCCTTTGTTACAAAACAAGAAATATAGTAATTGAAATAATTGGATGTATGTCTGCTTCTATGATCTTATCTTGCAGAAACATGGAATGTGAGTTGTGCTGCAATAGATTCTATCATTAATTAGTATTAATATCATAATTATGAGCAATAAAAAAATGGTTTTTTCAGTTCATTACTTATTCAAACTTCTTCTTTCGAATAGGGAAATTATATAAAATTGGGGAATGTGATGCATGTTGTGGCCATGTGCTATGCCTATATTTATTGTATAAATTTATATAAAGATGTATTATACACGCAATATATATATATAGTGCCTCCCTCGGTACATATATACCTTTCTGTCACCAAGAATCTTCTTTCACGTAACTTGAAATTTAAAATGCTCAAGAGGTTAATGCAATTAGAGAATTCAGATTTTCATTTAACTGAGAACTTGATCATTATATAGATTAAGATTTCGTTGCATAAAAAACAAAATAAAATTTAGTATACTAGCAAAATATACTACAATATAAATAATTTAATTTTATAATTTAATTTTGATAAAACATAGAACAAACAATTAATTAATCGAAAGCTATGATTTAAGTATTGTATATATAACTTATACACAGTACTATGGGTATTTGCTGGTGTTTGTTCTCCAATTAAATTTGAAGTTTTACTTTTATAATTTACATTTTGTTAAATACTAGAAAATTAAATTTCTAAATATTGAAGAACAAGACCATAACTGTGTATGTGAATTTTTCCATATAGGTCGCTTTTTCAAAAATGGTCTTTAACTAACTTCTAATTTTAACTATGCAAATATATGGTCGACACGTATATAAGCTTTCTAAGAGTTTATGTATATTTATTCTTAGATATTAATTTAACTATGAGAAAATAATAGATATTAAAACAAATTATTTAAAGAACCTTTTTTCACAAATTGATCTGATTGCAAGGACGAATATCATTAAAATAAACTAATTACATTTACCTTATATTCCTAAAATGCTCACATGACAGTAATTTTAGGGCTAGAGGCAAAAGGGAAAATTTTTTATATTATTTTTCCAAAGCAAAATGAGAGATATAAAATATGAATTACTCGCCAACTAAAGTAGAATATAGTAAAAAAGAGGTTAGTCTTTATCAACACGATAAATAAAATTTAAATGATAGGATTCAACACTTAAAAACGAAAGTTCCAGTTAACGAGGATAAATACCTTGAGTATGTTTAAACAGTTTAAATAAATAAAATTATTAACAAGTTAAAATTAAATTATACATAAGTTTAAAAAAATTAGAGAAGTTATATGAATTTTTTTATACATAAACTATATGAAAAAATTGTTTTTATTTTTTCTTTTAAAATCTTTATAAAATTTTTCTTCACTTTCATCATTGTGGTGAAAGAGAAGGAAGAAAGTAGAACCAACGTGTTTGGTGGTAGCAAATATTGAGATTCACCAACTTTAATTCAACTTCTGCTTTTGTTTTCCTTTTTTACTTTGTTGGTTTCAGCAACCAAATAGTTTGAGTGTCTTTGAAAAGGAGATAGGTGCATGCCATAGCTTGGAAGTAACAAAAGGAATTATTGCTAATTTTTCACTCTTCACTTCAAAACATAACTATGAGATCCATAACAAAAGGGGAAAACTCAATAACACAAAAACTCTACAAGATTCTCTAGCAGATATATTTGTGTGTATTCACCAAAAGGGTGTGTAAGGAAAATGACAGATATCAATTCCAAAGAGTCGTAATCAAGAGAACAGAGAATGAAGATGAAGACAACTATAACAGTAACAAGAAAATCAACAATTACCTTAAAAACCAAATTCAGAAACGTGTTTGGCTTCTTATTTGGCATAGCAACTAATTTTATTTTGGTGGAATATTAGTTTTTTTTTTTTTTCATTATGGGTATTTTGTTGCCTTTCAACTCTTTCTTTGTATTTTACACCTTGTGTTGATGATGACCCATTTTTTTGTTTGTGTTTTGTGAGGGTAATTTGTAGGTGTTACTAATTAATTTTAAAAAATGCATAAAAAATTTCTTTTTTAAAATCCCTATTTCAATACTTTAATAATGTATTAGAAAATCCAATTTCAATTTTCCAATCCTAAACTTTCACACGAAAACAAAAAATAAATAAAAAAAGTTTAAGAGACACCAAAACAAGCAAAACCTGCAAACTGTAAAATAGAGTAATAGATCTTTGATTGTAAATCTCCAACCATGACCACAATATTTAAATAAGACAAAGAAAAAAAATGTATGTTTCATATGAAAAGTATCCAAATCCGACCATTATGGTCACTAAATTTTTTTTTTCTCAAATAGTAAAATTTATTTTTAGCTACTATTAAATGATAATTCTTCAAATAAGTATACTTACATCCCTTATCTTTTCTAAAATTGCATTGATATTTTAGTTCTTTTAAAACTTCACACGAATATTTGTTTTTTAAATATAACATTGAAACCTTTTTATATTATATATTCATTCTCTTAAATTTTAAAAAATTACATTTACATTAACACCGATTAAAAAAACATTGTAGTGATAAAAAAATAAATAAATATAAATTGAGAAAAGAAAATAAAAAATAAGATTATAATTTACTCTAACTTTTTTTACCAACAACTTAATGTCCAACTTGAATAAGACAATTTGCATTTATACAACATGCATGGTGGGATGAACAGTATTATATATATCGCTCACTTTCGGTATTTTAAATGCTTTTTGATATGCACATAGAACTAACTTTATCAAAGGAAACCAAGGTACCATGGTTACATATGTCTCTATATGTTTCAGTATGATGAAATTGATGTGTTATGTGTGATGACTGAGTTATAGACTTGTATGTAATCATCATGGTTGAAATGAAACCAGTGTACTGAGGGTTGAAAGGAAACCAAGGTACCATGGTTACGTATGTCTCTATATGCTTCAGTATGATGAAATTGATGTGTTATGTGTGATGACTGAGTTATAGACTTGTATGTAATCATTTTAGTTGAAATGAAACCAGTGTACTGAGGGTTGAAAGGAAACCAAGGTACCATGGTTACATATGTCTCTATATGCTTCAGTATGATGAAATTGATGTGTTATGTGTGATGACTGAGTTATAGACTT
>Ga0099825_1002466_pt1 | contig 24630 bp, 9 predicted proteins | sample SiratroredBW_FD_76838 | JGI IMG/M metagenome (GOLD analysis project Ga0099825, IMG submission 76838) | Root nodule microbial communities of legume samples collected from California, USA - Siratro red BW | ecosystem: Host-associated > Plants > Roots > Nodule | place: USA: California | collected... | reverse complement strand
TATATAATTATATATATATATATATATATATATATATATATATATATATATATATATATATATATATATATATATATATATATATATATATATATATATATATATATATGAGTCTCATTTGGCATATTCTTATTAAAAGAAGTGTAGTTTTTCTTTAATTAAACGAGTACGATTTAAGATATGAATGGACAGTTTAGATTTTTAAAGAGAAAATTGATAAATAAATGAAATTAATTAATTTATAATTATATTAATTTACTTAGTTTTCTTTTAAAAAATAGTGTTTATATTAGTAACTTTTAATTTATGAAAAAATATTTTATAAATTCTTATACAAAATTGGTAATGCAAATACAAAATCCACCCAGCATACAAGACACTGGAATGAAATTAAGTTAACCGCTTATTCTTTCCTCCCATTCCGAAAACAATGGAGTGAGAGATTTATGGGCTATTATAAATAGATACATAGATTTATTACTTATACACTTTTTTATTTTTTTTTAGAGATTATACACTTTTTTACGGTGTCATTTTAATACAACTTATAGAATTATTTCACATTTTTCTGCTTTTCTTTTTCTTGTTAGTTTCTACTTCAAATTAAATATGCAATTGGTTTGTTTGGAACAATAAAACTAAAAAGGAATCAGAGAATGGCAGATGGGAAGATGAAAAACATCAAAACATTATTTTTTTCATTTGTTGGAAAATTTAAAAAGATGAAACCGGAAAAAACAACTACATTGGGTAATTCTTAAAACATGAAGGAAATTTATGAAATGATTCACATATATTGCACCTTTTTATCTCTCTTTGTTATATTATATTTTGTTTTTACAATTGTAGAGTAAGTCTTTTTTCTTGTTGTTATATGTAAAGAGGTTACTATATAGTGCACTTCGTTATCTCTTTTTCTTATATTATATTTTGTTTTTACAGAGGTAGAGTATGGTCTTTCGAGTGTTTTTTATTATAACTGTGTTGTTATCCTTGCGAAACAAATTCTGAGACCATTAGGAGGGGAAGTAATAAATGTTATATTATTAAACGTGTAATGTTATCTGTTCTAATCTCAATCTGTTTATAAATACATGATGAGTATTCTAAAAAGATGAATTTAGATCAGTATGGTTAGAAACTTTAATTTTGTATTAATAAAGATATATTGTCGGCGGTTAATAAGTTATAACGTAAAATTTTTTATATTCATAAAGATATATTGTTGGCCGTTAATAAGTTATAACTGTAAAAAAAATTATATTAATAAAGATATATTGTTGGCGGTTAATAAGTTATAACGGTTTGTATCGATCCCACCTTATAATTGATATAATAGATATATTTTAAAAGGAACGTTAGTTGTAATAATTTGATAAATTTATAATTAACATAAACAAACACTATATTAATTTTTAGAATTTTTTAATAAATATAAATAAATGAAATAATAGGAAATTTTTTTAAAAAGACTTCAAAAACTCTAAAAGATAATAATAAACAGTAAAATTTCAGAAATTAAGAAACTCTAACTTATTAAGGATTGCAATTACATTTGTTAACTCATTTTAAGCCCCTTCTATTTTTAATACGTCTTAATCTGATATCTCTATGAAAAATTATGTTCATTTAATTTTTTTATTCTATATTTTAATAATTCAAAATTTATAATAAATTTAGATAATGTAAAAACTATACAATCAAATATATTACTAAAATCTTTTTTTTTCGTCAATGTATTTATTGACTTCAAAATTTATCTTATGTTGTGATATAGAATTCCATAATTCACAGACAAAACATTTGGATTACTATCGAATGTACAAAATATTTAAATATTGAATGATTGGTAATAACACATTATTAGTATTGATTATTTCGTAGTTAAACTTGCTTGATGTTATATTTTCGATAAAAAAATCACAAAAATCTTTTTAATTAATGTTGGTACTAAGTTGTTAGTTGAATATTTTTTCCCAAATCCCTATCAATGTAGATTAAAGAGTTTCTCTAACTAGTATTCACAATACTTTTTTTGATGAAATTTGGCTCACAGTTTGCTTAATTATTATTTGATAAAGATACTAAACTTTGATGTGAAATTTTAATTTTATATAATTCAATTACTCTTGTATAATTATATATTTTTTAAATTTCTTATTTAAACCACACATTTTATTATGAAAATTTAAAATTATATATAGATAAATTACTTTCTTAAAATTTTCTATTTAAACTATATCAATCTTAAATTCAAAAATCTTAAACAATATGTCAACTTTAAATAAAACAACATAAAAATAATATAACTAAAAAATGTATATATATATATATATGTGTTGTTACCTTCTTGCCCTGATCAAATCGTCAAAGAAAGGGTGACTCTTGGAGAGAGGCAGCTTCTCCAAAGTCCAAACCCGTTACTGGTAAGACTTACCGCCCTCTCTTTCTATGTGCTGTTTTTCCCTCGGTTTCATTTTCTTTCTTTTTTTTTTTATCTTTTTACCCTTTCAGATCTCGTTCTCAATCCTATTTTTGGGTTCTCCCTCTTTCAATTCATACTCACTTCCAACTGCTTCATAGCAAAGGTACTTCTCTCTCTCTCTTTCTCTCTCTCTTTCTCTCTCCTCTTTTTTATTTTTTTTGTCTTTTCATTTTCTTGTTAAATTTCTTGCCCCATTTTAATAAAAAAGAAATTGTACCTTTTTACTGATTTGTCTGCGAAGTTGTAGGACCATTATCTTTGTTGTGTAATTTTGGTGGTGACGCGGTCTTACTGTAAGGAAATGTGGTAGCTGCTAGGTTTTCGAATAAATTGCAATGGGTAGTGGAGCTCTCGAAACGAATCGTTTCACAAATGGGGAAGCTGAGAACGGTGTTCACAAACAGGTTTCTCCAGCTCCTGCTGCACTCGACAACTCGCTTTCTGATGCCAATAATGGAGTTACTGACCCTGATGTTGTATGTGTCTGTTCTATTGTGTACCAAGTTTTTGTTATTGCTTCTTAGGACAGTGTATGTTACATTGAACATGTTGTGTTTTATCTGTGTCTGACTGTCCTTTGTTTAGCCTGCTAAGAGGGCCAGGCTGCAGAAGGAATTGACCTTTCAGGATATGTATCAAAATGAGGGCGTGTTTGACGAGGATGACGAGGAGGACAGTGATTGGGAGCCGTTTCAGTTACACAAGTGTGTGGAATTTGAAATCAAAAAGTGGTGCTGCAGAAATTGTACTATGACTAACTTGGACTGCAATGACTGTTGCTATGTATGTTTACAGTTTACCTTCCTGTTGTATTCTATGCCATTCCTTTTGTTATGAGTTTCTTTCTGATGTATAGGAATGTGTTTGATTTGGTGATAAACTATAAACTAGTCGTCCTATCAATGCTACGGATCACTATGTTGGTGAATAATTTAGTGCTATCTTCTACATGTAGATATGTGGCGAGCACAGGGAGTCTAAAATCCTCAGCCATGGTTTTTTTGCATCTCCTTTAGCTCAAGACGAGGATCTGATTGAAGTCCATGGAGATGTAAAAGGACTGAAAGGTGTATATGCATACTTGGCTAATAAGTCTGTGATGATTATAATTGAATCCAAATGTTGTTTGCTCTATATGCTGTTTTAGTACTATAAATAGTGCTGGTTTGGCAAGGAATCTTGTGGAGCTGTCCTTTTTCAATTTTGATTAATGGTTTCCTTTATGGCCGGTCATTATAAGCTGTAATAGCCAAGGGTTTATTGTTATTACTTTTGAAACTTCATCTGCTGTCATTATTTATAATCATTTAGCTTTTGCATGTGAAGTGGAAAGGGGCGGTGTAGGATGGGAACCTTGTCTGAGTATCAATAGCACTCACAAAAGAATATATGTTATTAAGCAAAGACTGAATTAATTCAATATTTAAAAAAACCTTTATACAGGAAGAACATATAGATGAAAACATATTGTTGCCCTTAGCTATACCCGGCCCTGCCTGTTCAAGGTAATGTGAAGAAAAGCATGCTGGAAGACATAAAACAAAATTAACATAAGACACTAATTGAATTTAAAGTCATAACCTTTTGTTAGTATTATTGAAAACATTAATTCAAGAACAAAATTATAATTTATCAAAATCTGCACAGCAGCTTTCTAGTTTGATTCTTTATCTTTTTTGTAGGTTTTAAGAATAGAGATGTGTTTAGGAAACCCAAAGTCCTAGGGAGCTTGGTGTACGAATGGAGTGTCTATGGCAAAAGAAATTTATACAGGCTGGGTATCAGTATTATAAGCTCAAAATAAGGGTGATATTTTAACTAGAAGAGTTGTTTCTGTAGATTTATCTAATGGCTGGCCGGGGTAGTCTGCCATTCTAATTTATAAGTCCATATTTTGATTTTTATGATGTTATTATTTTTATATGGTTGTACGTGTTTTCCCAGTCTAATGTGCTCTTAAGCTCCAAACTTATTTAAGTTTGATCTATATCTCTGTAGATGTTGGCTCACAGGAATCAGTGGCAAATAGTTCTACGGTGATTGGCTTTGATGAGAGAATGTTGTTGCATGCAGAAGTATGGTTCAGCTTATATTTTATTTCCTTTTTTACCCCATTCAAAATGGATGCTTAGCTTTTTTTGTAACCTACTAGCTCATATGGACATTGTCAATTTGGTTTACTATCCAATTAAAAAGGCATACAAATTCTTTATTTTCAACAAACACCAGTGCTTTTATGTTTTATGTTGTGAATATGTCAAACTGGAAAAGAGGATTTTCAGTGCTCATCCTACTCCAGGAATGTTGTAGATTTGTGACACTGCAAACTTATGGTGATACTATGTTGAAGTAGGGCCTTTTTCTTTACAAGGATCTACTTTCATATTTTGAAAACATTTAGTTCCAGTTAATATATATTTTTAATTGTGTGCAGTATTATTTGTGTCCTTTTTAATGCTGCCTACTGTTTTCCAATTTAGTTAAAAACTTCAAGTATACTCAAATATGCTTCTCATATTACAATCTTTTAAATTTGTATATGATCTGTTTCTTGTAAGCTTTTAGATGTTTCAAGATTACACTGCTTCCAGTTTATTTTTAATCATTATGAATTGCTTTGAAAAATGTTTCTATTTCCTTTTATATTGAAGTGGTATATTGTATTCTCCACTTCTTCTTGTAGGAGACAAAAAATAAGAAGAAAAAAAATGAAATTAACTTCTCTGCAAGCTAAAATTAGCTTGTGCACGAGTTAAAAAATATTATTTCTTGGAAAAGTAAGAAATAGAATGTAGTCGCCTGATCAACGGTAGAAGCTTAATATTGGGCAATGATGTCTCTTGTGAACTTGTATTGGTGAAACAATTCCTTCAAGAATTTAACTTTTGTGAGATTCCGCAAATGAAGATGTATTGTGATAACCAAGTTGCTTTCCACGCTGTTTCCACTCCAGTGTTTCAGGAGATGACTAAACACAGAAATTTACTGTCATTTTGTTCAAAAAAAAGTTGTTGTCCAAGGAAATTTGTATGAAGTTTTTCGGATCCAATGATCAACTTGTAGACGTGTTAACAAAATCTTTAAGGGATCCTGAAATTGAATTTATTTCTTCTAAGATTGGTACATACAATTTGTGTGCTTCAGCTTGAGGGAGGGTGTTAGAATAGGTATTAAATATAGGTAGAAAGTAGTTGTATTGGAAAAATGCTATATGCTGTACGCATGAGCTGTATCTATCTTTGTACCTAGGACTCTAGTTTTGATCTTTGCTCTTCCCTCTACGCACTGTATCATAATTCAATCAATATAAATATAAGAACATGAGAGGAGTGATCAAGATCTCTCAACATAGTCTCTCTTATTTATCTCAATTCTTATAAATGTGATCATTGCAGCTTGGTTTCTATACTTAGTAATGCATTTCTGTTTGTATGATAATATTTTCTTTGGTGGTTTTTGGGTCATAGGTTGAAAAGAAATCACCTCCACATCCTGAGAGGCCAGATCGTCTTCAAGCCATTGCTGCTAGTCTTGCTAGAGCTGGTATTTATCTATTCTAAATATTTGCTGCAATCATCCATTTTTCTTGACCATCAATATTTACGGTTTAGTACTCATACTGATTTACTTTCAATTTATATTTGTATTTGATAGCGTTATTGATCATGCAGGCATATTTCCTGGAAAATGCTATTCAATTCCTTCTAGGGAAATCACGCCAGAAGAACTTATTACGGTAATGGATTTCTATGTATCTTTAATGAAAATGTGCATGGGCACATACATAAGTATATTGCCTATAACATTACTTTTTTAATGAAAAATATGTGAGATACACTTGGGCTGCAAACAAATGCTGGGAATGTTTTTCTATGTATCTTTAATGAATATGTGCATGGGCACCTAATAAGTCTATTGCCTATGACATTACTTTTTTAAATGAAGAATATGTGAGGTACAAGGGCTGCAAACAAATGCTGTTCAATTAGTAGACATAATTGTTAATGGTATATGCTTAATATTGTTTGATAGGGTGTATTAATGGATAAACTTTGTATACAAATAATATATGACATATGTCATCTGTGACATGTGCTGGTTTGAAGGGGATGCAAACTCGTGTATAATTGGACCAAAGCTCATCTTACCGTTCTGTCACCCCATTTTTGATTTGACTCTATTGATCACCACTATTAGTCTTCAGTAAGTTCCATTTCAAAAATAAATATAGAATAAATTGTTGGTAGTAGTGTCCTTTTTTATATTCTCTGGTTATGCTAATAGGAAAACTTGTTTTTAATTTCTGTCTCCTTGCCCCTCCCTTTCCTTTAACAGTTTATCTAAGAACTCTTGAATCCTTACCTAATCTTATCCTTTATGATATTGGAATTGAAGGTTCATTCTTTGGAGCACATTGAGTCTGTGGAAATTACAACTGAATCACTGTCTAGGTGCATTTATCTCTCTGTTTATCTCTAATGCATATTTTGTTTCTTTATTTTTTTCTTTGATGTTGATGTCATTTTAGAGTGGTAACACCCTCTGTACTGCTTAAAATTTATTGTCTTTCAACTATAAAATCGTGAGTGAGACTCGTTAAATAAGAAGTGGGACCCACAACATTGTAGTCTCTGATAAGTTTCAGTGGATGATAGTATGTTTAGAAGACTTTGTTAGCATTTCTCTCTTTTAATACAACCTGTACTCTAGTTGGGCCTCTTTGGTGATTTTTATCCCTAGGCAGAAATCTCCACTATCATTTTACTGGACCCTGTTCCTGTAATTGGATAATAAATAATTTATGATTCCATTCAATCCTTTAGAGTAAAGATGCTTAATTCTTTTTGAACTATGTTGACAGGATTCATTATGATTAACGTCTCTATGTGATTGCAGTTATTTCACTCCAGACACATATGCCAATCAGCATTCAGCACTTGCTGCTAGGTTGGCCGCTGGGTTATGTGCTGATCTGGCATCAGCAATTGTTTCCGGACATGCCAAAAATGGATTTGCTTTGGTGTGAACCATTGAGCTGCCTCTGATACTATCGTCATTAGTTGCAATTGAAGGTTGATATAAATTAATTATTAACTTCATTTTTGTCGTTCTATAAATCAGGTTAGGCCTCCTGGTCATCATGCCGGTGTAAGACATGCAATGGGATTCTGCCTTCACAATAATGCTGCTGTGGCAGCATTGGCTGCTCAAGCTGCAGGGGCTAGGAAGGTCCTAATTTTAGATTGGGTAATTTTGCCACTCATGCCTTTGTGAAATTATGAGTTTTTCCAAAAGCCATTTTGAATGGGGCCTAATTGTTATTGAATGAAGAGTTGATTGAACTTCATGATTAATAATTTATTACAGGATGTTCATCATGGAAATGGGACACAAGAAATATTTGAACAGAACAAATCGGTGAACTGTTTAATATTAAATTCTGTTTTCTTTTTCCACCTCTTTCGTGGATGAAATTTAGCTGTGCTAATCTTTCTCTCTCTTTTTTTTATGATCTTTTAAAGGCACTAAGCCAATGACCTTTTCATGATTTTACCCGTGCTAACTAGTTTTTTTCTTACCTGTAGGTCTTGTATATATCATTGCATAGACATGAGGGCGGAAAGTTTTATCCTGGTACTGGAGCTGCTGAAGAGGTACTTGACTGCCGGCAAATTTTCAAATTAAACTGATACTCCTGGCCAACTTAGCCAGGTGCTTTTTGGTCTGGTAGTGGGAATATTATTATTTATGGTAAAGAGTTTTTTAATAATAAACCAAAAGGGATGGAGATCAGTATTGCATTGAGTGATGTAACTTTGCTAATCTCAATGAAATTAGAATCTAGACGGAGTAATTTGACTTTGTCCTGCTCCTGCAGATATATAGATTTGAATTGGTTTTATCAAGTTCAGCATATTTTCCATTGTAAAATTCTGGAAGATCATCTAGTGAATGTGCCTTTTCTTTAGTAGCTCAATGTTGAAATTATATGGATGTTATTGCTGTGTGCTTTTGATCAAGTGGATTTTCAGTGTGCCTCTGTATTGTTCTGTGCGCTGGTTACAGCATATTTTCATTTGGGTGTAAAATGCCCATACATCTTTACAGTTCCTTCTCGTATAAATGCATTTAAATTTTGAGAAGTGGTTTCAAGTCCTTTTTCATGTTTTCAGGTAGGTAGTATGGGCGCTGAAGGGTACTGTGTGAATATTCCATGGAGTCGAGGAGGAATTGGTGACAATGACTACAATTTTGCATTTCAGCATGTTGTCCTTCCTATAGGTTAGCATATATTGTGGGATATTGGAATTTATTTCATTTGATTTTTGGAATATGGATTGATCAATAATTTCAGAACAGTGCCTTTTAGAATATCTTGTAAAATGGTGGACGAAATCAAGAATCAGTTATTTTAATATAATAATGATAATTAATGTACTGGAACCTATTTGGTAAGCGTGATATCAATATTTGAACTATTTGTCAATAGGTTATATGTGATCAATAATATGCTTTTGGTTATTGATCTAATTTTCCTTGTATGCTGCTGTGGAAGATTGATTCTTGTTCGTAACTGCCATGGATTTTAAAGTTACTTGAATGAGAATAATATTAGCTTGTACCATGCGTGTATATTAAGAAGTGGCATTGTAGAATATGATATTCTATTCTTCCCACCCTCGGGTTGTATCTTTTAAAATATACAATATTCTCTAAAACATTAATAATGAATTGCATTCCTTTTCAGCTTCTGAGTTCAATCCAGATTTTACCATAATATCTGCTGGATTTGATGCAGCAAGAGGCGATCCCCTAGGATGTTGCGATGTAAGAGTTTTAAATTTTATGAATTGATTAACTGGATTAAAATCACTAGCTGGACTGTGCAATAGATTACATAAAATTGCCGAATAAAAAACTTCAACCTGTTTTACGCTTTGATGAAGCGTTAAAAAAATTCAATATACTTCATTAAATTAACCAATTTTGACTATATAGTAAATCAGTATTTTATGAGGTATACACTGAAACTTTCACCAATGTTGCAGATTACTCCCTCTGGCTATGCGCATATGACGCATATGTTGAATGCCCTCTCTGGTGGAAAATTGCTTGTTATTCTTGAGGGGGGGTATGCGTTCACGCCTTTCATACTTAATTGTATTATGATCTGTTTTGTTTTTAGTTGATTTACATACATTTTACTGCAGCTATAATCTGCGATCTATATCATCTTCTGCAACTGCAGTAGTCAAGGTGAATTCTCTTGCCCTTCATGATCTGTAGTGATATCCCTGTTTGGGTTGTGCCTCCTCTTTCATTAATTTTATTGCACCCCTCAGGATGAAGGGTGTATTTGGCTGGTCATTTTTAATTTCTATTCTATGTATTCAATCTGTTGCATGGTCGTGACATGTGAGATTGATATATCAGAGCTTATTTCTCCTTGATATATTTCTATTTCTCACTTGGGTTCCACTGGAACAGGTATTACTGGGTGAGAATCCTGGACGTGAACTGGAAAATAGTTTCCCTTCCAAGGCTGGCCTGGTAACTGTTCTGGATGTCCTTAAAATTCAGATGAAGTATTGGCATTCCTTGGGTCCGATTTTTGTGAATTTGGAGTCACAATGGAGGATGTACTGTTTCAAAAAAAAAAGTAAGGGACTTTCTTTGGTTTATTTATTGAATTTCACAACTCTTCTGGCAAAGATTTTACGTAACCTTAAGCCAGTCAAAATAGTAATCATCTTCTAATGGGGTATTCGCTATTTATTGCGTTTTTTTCCTGGTTCAAAACCCCCTCAACTGATTATTTAGGTAGTGAGTACCGAGAAAATCGGGTTCCGAGGGTAATTTGTTGCTACTAGTTGCAAATCTTGCGAGAATGACGCAAAATAACGTTGAGGGGCAACCTAATGGCTGATCCCCATCATCACCTAATGGGCAACCTCTTTTATTGATATTTTGCATATTATCCCAAAAGTTATGTGCTTATATCTAACACTTTAGAATACTAAGTTATGTTTATGTCTAACACTTTAGGATACTAAATTTAAGATCAATGACACTGTCGTCTAAAAGGCATCTACAACACTAATACATCACCTTTAGGGCGACACCCTTATATACCACCTTATCTTGTTTGGCTAAGTACCCCGTATGTCCTGGATGGGTATTGTTTTACTCTTATATATTTGGACTAGTTGGGAATTTATGGGATTACTTGTGGGGAGGGGGGAGTATCCCATTCTCTGCTCTACTAATATACTGTGCGCTCTGGCAGAATTTAGAATTTAGTATTTTTAGAGAAGCATCAATTCTAAATAGGTGATTATTATTATTATTAATGCGCCTATCTGATTATTTTTATTTAGTATTTATTATTATTATTAATGTTTTGTAGGAAAACAGATTAAGAAACGACGCCGACTTCTGGTTCCAATGTGGTGGAGGTGGGGACGAAAAAGTTCCTTGTTCTATTTTATGAACGGCCATCTTCATGAAAAATCAAAGCGATTTTGTTGAGCTGATGAATTTTGTAAGCAGAGGAAATACGTAGTAGTTATCGGGATGTTTGTATATTCTATCTTCTGACATCTTTGATCGTGAAAAGTGCGGAAGGGTGAGATGAATCCGGAAAAAAGAGGGAGGGGGCAAGTGTAGAGGATAAAATTTCCCAGTTCCTTTATTTGAACATTGAATTTTGATAGTTACCAAATGGGAAAAATGAGAAATTAACACTTTCTGATCCAACTAAAAAAACTCATGATAAAAACTGAAAAACTAACGATAAAAACTGAAATGTGTGGTAGTCTCGTCCTTTATTTTCTTCGTCTGTTTAAAATCTTACAATTTCTGAACTTGATTTTATGATAGCCAATATTTGCCATTGTTATATTTTCGTCCTATGTTTTGGCGCCACGGTAGAAGTATAGTTGAAAACCGGATCTATTTTAACTTGGGTTAATGCTTCAGTCTTGAGGCCTTCATCTTTTGGTTATTTATATGGCCATCTCAGTAAAGAGATCATCATCCAGTGATTCATACTGTCTTGAGAAGCATAGCCTTCACTTTGAACGTTTCATTATTGAATGTTTCAACTGGGTTTTGGGCTTGAAAGTGAATGGTCTGATTGGGACAATGGTAAGTCTGGTTCAATTGGTCTCTAGCACCCTCCGATCTCAGGTGCAATAGGAAGACAAAGGTTCCAGTAGTTGTGACTCATCTTGGGTGGTAAGTTGCAATGGGTCGTTGTGGACTTGATACTGTTTCGGAACAGCTGACAGTGGAAGCAAACAAATTGCTCTCTATCTTGTTTGGCATCCATTACATGAAGTGAACTTTATTAAGCTATATATGTGGATCTTGTCCGAAATAATTTGGGTTCCAGTTCAGGGTTCCTTGTCTAATTTGCATTGAGCAAGAAGATGGAGATGGAATGGAAGTGATAGCAAACATAGACATAGACATAAAGCCATTAATTCCTCCCTCCCTCACCTATAAAATCCACATACCTTGTGCTTGAGTTATTATGAATTTAAATACTTTTGATGAAGATCATCTTTCTTATTTACTTTTAATCAATTTTGCCCTGTCAAATTTTTTGTTTCAAATTTACTAATTCAGATATTAATTATGTTTGTGATATTAAAACTGTTGTTGGCAGAGGATTTACGTATATTTAATTAATTATACAGAAGGAATTCGCTTAGAATAAGTGATAAATTGCATGGTTTTATTAGAAGTGGAAGAGTTGTTTAAAGATAGAAAAGGCAAATCAAATCAATTTGTATACACATGACAATCCCATAACTGAGCATATCTAATGAAACAAATGTGATAGCAATCTGCACGTCTGAGTTGTTTCCACACTGCCTCTGTATTAGCCTTTCTAGTAATCTATTGCAGTAGTTTAATCATTAAAAAACAAAAAAATAATAATAATAAAATCAAAGCAAACAAAAATGTGATTTCTCTTCTCCACACTTATCTATGTTTAGATGGAGAGAGAAAAATAATAGGGGAGAGAAGATTTTTTCAGAAGTTCAAACTACTTTGTTTGGTTGAGAAAAAAAAAATTAAGAAGAAAGATTTTTAAGAAATATTTCCACCTTTTCTGAAAAAGTTAGAACTATCATAATCCTCACCATGAGAAAGTCATAACAAACAAGACCTTTTTAAGTCTTATATACGAAGAAAACTTACTAAAAATGAGTTAGTCTAACCATCTTGGAAATGTCTCTAGTTTTAATAAGATTGTCTTTTTATACCAAGATCAATAATAAAGAATAATTAGCTTAGTTCTTATAATTGTTTGCAATAAAATAAGTAAAAGAAAACAAAAAGAAAATATCAATAAATATTTCTTTAAACTAACTGATAAGAATAAGATTATATGAAATAATATATTAAATTATTGTTCTAAAATTTTAATTTTTGGTTACCATATATCTTTAAATAAATGGCACTAATTACATTTTAATTTTCTTTAGAAGTAGTCTTAAAATTAGGATAGTTTTAAAATTTTATTATTGTTTTTAATATTTTTGGAAAATGAAAATACATAATATAAATGGATTTACATTATATTTTGGATGAATTTTATGCAAAGAAACGAGTTTGATGAGAACGAGAGATGGTATAAGGGGTCCATAATAGGATGAATTTAAATAAAATGGTGGTGAGTTAGTAAAATAAATGGGCAAAAATACAAAATAAATGATTAGTGATAGAAACATTAAAAATAAAACCCCAAATTTAATACTTAATAAAATGACGAATTTTTAGTTAATTTGATATTTCTGTTGTGAGTAGTAAATTTATTAATTTTGGTAGTTGTTAAGTTTAAAAATGAAAGTGAGATGATTTATAATTAATTCATACAATTTTTATAATTACTTCAGGACTGTGTTAGTCAATTGCATATTCCTACTACTACTATCACACTTTGCTCTTTGCCAACACAAATTCCCAGTCACTGTTCCATTCTCATTCATTTTCCTGCTTCTCTACCTTCTCCTTTTCCCCTTCTTTTCTCACCCAAAAAACTTGAATAATAAGAAAACTGTTCAAAAATAAGCATTTCAAGGTTACAGAAATCTGTTTAAAGCATTTGTAGCTGACTGAAAGAGGGTGAATGGTATTGAGGTAAAAAAGACATGACAAGCTTAATAACAAAGGCAAGTTCATTTACTTGCCATATCACTGCATACACCACAAGGCAATTCTTAGCATTACATCCACCACCCCACAAGACCAGTGGTAAGATCAACTAACTCTATACTGACATATAAACTAAGTACTAAGTAGTACTCTTGGATTGATTCAACAAATTTCCTTGCTTAAACTAGAGTAGAACTTAACACACCATATTGATGACTTTCCACATAAAGGACTTCAATTCCATACTAAAAAGAGAAAAGAAAAAAGACTAACTACAAGTAACAAAAAAAGGGTTGTCATTGATGCATTGTAGGAGGTGCCATTGGATAAGCAAGTGGAAGAACATAAGGTGGATGAGGATGAGCATGGGGATGGGGATGAGGGTGGGGTCCAGGAGGAAGCATGACAGGAGTGCCAACTGCAGATGCCATATGCCCTGGAGGAGCAGCCACAGGATGACCAACTGGAGTTCCATACATGCCTAAACCAGGTGGTATGTGACCCTGGACTCTATGCTTCAGTGATTGTCCTACACCCATTGTACTTGAAGAAACTGTGCTACTATGCTGCCCTGTAATTGGTGCTTGACTACTAGCCACATCTCCATTGTTCACACTAGTTATATCATGGATACTAGACCTCCTTCTGTCCCTATTCATAGAATTCAACCTTATGAAGTACTTCTGTGCATGGCTTGCCACTTGTGTGGGTGTCCTAGATATCACAAAGTTCCTTGAAATGCTTCTCCAATCTCCTTTTCCAAACTTATCTAGACCAAGTAAAAATAACCTGAAAAAACAAAACAACCAAAAACTTGTTAATTAGCTCTTAACTGGATTCCTATATAAAGCAAATTTGTACACCTAGCTCACTGGAGTCAATTCTGCTTGAATCAGATAGAATTAATATGGCTAAGTCTGATATGGAATGGATTAAGTAAGATGCTTTAGTTACTATGATGAGAGTTAAAGAGTTATAGTAAATGTAATTGAAAAGTACCTGTGCTCCTCCTCAGTCCAAGGAATTCCTTTTCTCCTTTCTTGTTCTGATGACCTTGACAAGCCTCCTTTGCCACTACTGTGAGTGGAGGAGTCATGGCCTAATCCAGAAAAACCACTTCCATAATTACAATTTGATCTTTTATCTGAACTTGTGGCCTTGGAAGAGCCATGGAAGTCCTTATTTGAGGATGTGGTTTCCTCAGAAGCATAGTTGGGGAATGGTATGTGACCTGCCTCTATTGCACTTACATCCTCTACTAGAACCTGGTAATGCTGCTTCACTTCTTCCATGCTTTTGCTGGGAACTGCTGAAGCAATCTTCTCCCATTGCTCTTTTGAGGCCTCCTCAATCCAATGCATAGCTATGGCATTCTCAAATGCTTTTTCTTCCTCATAGCTCCAAAGGGTTCCACTTGATGACATGGTGGCTCTTGTTGGATTTGCAATTATGGTTCAGCTTTGAAGGATGGAAATGGTGAAAATGGTAGCAGATGGGTGTGTAAGTCATTTTTTGGTGTGTGGATTTTGTCTCTATTGAACAAAGTAGCAGAAGGGGTGCGTAGGATAAGGAGAAGAATCATAATGTGTGTAGGATAACAAGTAAAGTGGTATCAAACAATCCATTTCAAGAGGACCACACTCTGTAATTGAAGCGATGTGTTATTTGTCATCTTCATTCATATAATTTTTTTCCTGTTTGCATATTACTACACGAACAACTCTCTCTCAGTTACACTAACCACAAAATGTAAATCAGTATGAGTAAGTAATATCTTTTTGATATGTTTTTGTTTACTGAAAAATAATGTTTGAATGATTTTTAATCATCTAAAAAGAAAATAGCATAGAAATAGTGTAAATTTTTTAATAAGTACCTACATTTGAATGTGTATATAGTAGGCCCAGTAGAATTTTCCATAATACAACCATAATAAAATGGAATCTCGGCCATGCCAATGAATAGACCTCTGAGCATAAAGACAAGTTCATTAAGGTATGGCTTCTTTTTTCCTTGTTGTTCAATCATTTAATCAGAACTTGTGATTTTCCAACACGTCTAAATTTTTTCTTGTCACTAGTTCCTGTTTTAGTTACCATTTTGAATTAAGTTAACAGTGATTTTGTTTGGTTTATCTGATATCACTGAATATAGTAAAACAATTATAGGAGACAATAGTATACGTTTGAACCTAAAAATTCTTCATCAAAAAGGGTTTTTTTTGCAAGAGTTTTGAGATTGAAATCAAATATAATATCATGCTGCCTTAATGGAAGGTTCACAAATACATGACACATGCGAGTACACCGAACAGAATTATAGTATTTGTCTTTATAGTATTTGTCTTATTGAAAGAGAGAAAAGAAGAGACGTGGCGAATTTTCGACGTCTGCTCTGCGATAATATGAACCACATTTGTTAGTTTTCTTTTTCTCAAAGAGGAACCTATTCATTCATTCACACTATGAAAACTAGAACAATACTATCCACATCCACGCACTTATTTTATAAAGTGAACACTTTTCACATCAAAATATATCATGTACAGCATCAAGTTGCAGCTGGGAATAGTAGAACACAGCTTCAAGTTGCACCATACCAACCCAAACTTCTACAACACTATTCTACCCTTAGCCTACTTTTCCATAATGGGAATTTTTTATTTTTAAAAGATCCACCTTCATCTTGTATGTGCTTGATTTTTTTCATCATCAACAAATAAAATAGATAAACTAGAGCATCTGAGAAATATTCCAATCTTGTACACAATTGTTCAAAATTATACTGTGTCTTCCCAACATATTACAAATTTATTTTACCCTTTATAATATACTACCCTTGTATTAAAGTTGTCATTATATCAATTTTCTTGCAATTTTATACATACATCACATTAAGGAATTTATGCACTTTGAAAAAAATCAGAGATTTTAGTTTGTAATTTCCCTTTAGCGTCTAAGTTAGAAGTGACATCCTTCAGATACGTCTAAAAGGAGCACAATTTTATGGCAAACAACAAACAAAACATTTGCTCATGATTAGGACCTGGTGATGTTACCACATAGCTACTTCGCATTTACTGATGATATAAGTATCTCCCTTCTCTTGGAAAATATAAAACTGATACCACATATTGTTCTCAGAGGCAGAGCTCAGTTATCTACGATACTGTATCAAAAGATTGGTCTTATATATATATATATATATATATATATGATAGGTCCCATGTTCAAACTTGTACTTCTTTTCTTCAAATAAGATAGATGTAAATATATCCATATGATTTTTTTTTATTACTTGAATAAAATATATTATATTGATATTGTGGATATTATCCAGAGAAGATTCATACTTGATCTGTCTTGAGTATGAAAACCTGTCACACTAATATCAGTCTTGATATCACAAATGAAAACAATTTTATTTTTACTTTTTTACTTCTAATGGAAGTCCTATTCCCCCTCTGAAAATGGTAGGTTCCACTGAGTTGCGTTTGGTAGAGGGTTCTGGTTTTGGTTGGCGCTAGTGACCCTAAAATGGTAAGCATAAACTAAATGCGGTGCAACCAACCTTGACTGATGGACAAAGTGTCCACATCCGAAAAATTTCATGTACCTCTGAGCTTCAGCTTTCTTTTCATTAGCATGTGAATCAGAGTCCTAATCCTTAGTCACGCCATATAATTACAATAGGATGTAGCAAATCCAGAATTGAAGTGACAAGTAGATGTCATGGTTGACACATGTATAATCATAGCGATAATTACCATGATAACAATCATCATAATCACTCTACACTGGACTAAATCTCTTGTTGGTTCACATTACTTTTGGATAATCTTTAAAATAAAAACAAAGTCACATATTTGTAATCATTAAAAACGGTAAAGTGCTATCAGATTACACAGGTCATCAACTTCCAAGTCCAGACTCAACTCAGATTTTTATGCTATACACTCCTTGTTCTATTTTTATTTTTATATAATATTACTACTTATTGTTCCAGACGAACATTCTGAACCATTCATATTTGATAATTATAATATGTCTAATCCAATGGTTAAGTTTTCAAAGGGGAAGAGCTAGACAGATTCCACCTTGACAAGCTTTTGAAAGTTTCAAAGCCTTTCTCGGAAACGCTTAACTAGACATAAATTCTGCACATTATACTTGCCCCCGTATTATTAATATCATTGTATCAATATTTTTGCTGCTAAAAAAAGGATGTTGAAAAAGTGACTTGCAAGTAACAATTTGAAACTGCCACCGCAAGATACAATCCATGTACATGAATCTTTTGTTTAGAGACCATCCATTGCATAGATTTAAGAGTTTTGAAATGGAATAGAGATCATAACCGAAGGTTAAAACTAAGTGAATTTACAGTATGGTAGTTCATACGAAGTCACAATTATCACCTACAAAGGCAAACATACAACCTGAAAAGTTTCAAATAAATCATTTTCTATTTGTTTGTCAAGAGTCAAGTTCATATGTCCGCTTCTTGAAGGGGATTTGATCAATCAAATTGCGGTAACCGCACGGCTGTTTATTTGAAGAAAAGTGATAATCAGCAAACATGTTCTATTGAAACTAATTACATGCTCACAAAAGAAATCGGGATGTCTGCAAAAAAGTCTCACCCCTTGATGTGTCAAAGGTTACAGAAGTTCCCCCAGACAGAGACAGCGACTTCTAGGGTGTCTTTCAGAACCATAAGAAGACATGCCCCAGCCTTTTTGATGGGATGCGGTGTCAATTCACAATACACTGCAGAAGGGATGCCCTTCCTGGATTTGAAAGCATGAGTTGTTGCATATCTTTTGTAAGCGCGTTGAACACTGCTTGAAGATCTCTCATTAGTTTCTCACAGGTTGCAGTAGAATCAATACCTCCATTTCCAGGTTGCTGCTGCAACTGATAATTGCATTTGATTGAGATATAAAAGCACTCTGTATGTTTGATTTACAGCTAAAACAATCCTATGTTTTACGCATATAATATCCTGCATCACAGTATGCAATAAATAATAATGTGCTTGGGGTTTGAGCTTAGTAGTGGCCTACCCTATGAAGGAATAAAAAATGTAAGTTTTCTTGAGTTTTTCGAAAACACAGAAGAGATCTTTGTCCATGGACCACAAATCAACTACACACAGTCCAAAAACCACAATACAAAATGTTTGTCACTTTTTCTTACTTATATATTGTTTAACTTGCCTAATTTTACATAATGTTAGACTCCAAACTCATACTTAAACTCTAATAATCTTTCTCTCTTCACATAATGTAGGACTCGAAACTCATACCTGAACTCTTAACAGTATTTGATGCATAATATTTTCTTTTTGACAAACTAAATAAGTCACACAAAGAAACATTCTCATGGATGACTGTTTCCCCACAATTTCCAAGATAAAATAAGACATATTTAGTTTTCATAACTTTATGCTTTATGTTGAGAATCGTTCTTGGTATATTCAAAATGATCATTTACCTCGTTGGATCCAAAACTACAAATAAGTTGCTAGTAGAAAAAGGGTTCAAGTTCTAATAAAACACTACCAAAACTTGTGACATGATATATTAGATTAGATACTTACTCCTTAGCAAATGAAAATAATGTATCAATCAAAATAAATGTAGACATCTATTCATATGGGGAAAGTACCAAAAGAAAGGAACAGTAGTTTATAAAAGTACCACCTGTAATTCTCTACGTAGAAGTTTCTCTATAACATTGAAGGAATCCACAATTTCCAACTCAGACATTTTAGATACAAGCTGTCGTATATCGGTTTTCATTCTTGCATGCCTCCACAATCTATCTTGTTCCCGTTCAGCTACAGCACGCCTCCTCTGAAACCAAGGCATGAAGTTCGGTCCATTCAGGAACCGCCTGATAAGAACATTCGTACGAACCATAGAGACCAAAAATCTAATAAGTGAAGTCTGAGGAACTAAGATTTTAGTGGAAGGCCACTCTGTATATATAATACTAAGAGGTAGGTAGCAAAAGATTGCAAATAAAACTCACTACCTGTAGAAGTTGAGCCAGTTAGACTTCATTCTCTTCAAAATGAACATCCCTGGACCTCTGGTTGATAAACTTGACAGAAATTCATCAGCACTATATCGAGGCAAAGAAGGAGGATCAACATAAGGAGAAGATCCTTCCAGTGGAGCTGTAATACTAAAATATGGACCAAACGGGGCCAAAAAATTAGTTGTGAGCTCCAAGAAATGCCGCCTTAATATCTCATTGTTAACAACTGACATTGATTCCTCGACTCTTGGTGACATGCCAGCATCTACAAGCTTATTTAAAATAGAAGTGTCGGGCTTTGTTGCGGCAGAATATGTAGTCCAAATGGCTTCCTTATGTTCTTTCAAGAGACAAAGAGGACCATCTTTCCGTAGCTTAATTGCATTCAATAAACTTGAAGGAGAAAACTTGTGTAGGGAAAGTTGTTGAAGCCCACCATCAGGTCTACTAGAAACTCTGCCAACTGAAAGGGCAACCCTATTTGAGCTACGATGGAGACTTCCAACTGAAACAATGTGGGGGATATTACGGAGAGCCTTAAGGAAGAAAAGATTTGTCACCCCCAAAACCATTGGGGGAAAGCTTTCCCCTTCCCGAATCGAGTTCAAGTGTGAAAACTCAGGATCATGAATGGTAAAATAAGGCCGGAAGTCAACACTGCAAAGTAATGGTGCAATCAAATTCACAAGACTGGCAACAGCCTCACAACACTGGGAAGGGGTTGGTGCAATGATAAGAATTGGTTCACCAATGACTAACAACTCCCACAACAACCAAAGCTGCATTAAAATGCCACGGAAAGCACCAAAAATATCTGCATCATGAAAAAGGCCCTGTGGAATAGACTGAGTATGAGGAAGTAAAGGTGCCACTGGAGAAGCAGACTCATCAAAAGATAATCCATTTTCCATAGGCAAGCTGTGTGCAGGTGGCAAGTTCACTTTAAGCGTTTCATTCCCAATAGGAAGTTCCATTAGCTTCCCAGGAACAGGAGCAGACCATGCTGAAACATAAGCAGCAATATGCTCCAGTGCTATCTTACCAATGTCAAAATACAAGGGACCTATAATTTGTAATAAAGGTCTAAACACACTAGAATAAGGACTGTGGGACAAAATAACCACAGACTTCTGCTCCCCTCCTCGTTTTAGCCTCTCATCGTGTCTCTGTCTATTAAAGACAAAACCATACATGTAATTAGAAACATTAACACTGCTAGTACTTGATAATTCTTTACCAATATTTGAGATTTGAGGATGTGTGGCATTGGTGGATTGAGATTTGAGGTGCCTGCGAAATCGGAAAAAGAAGATGCAATCATGAATGCTTGAGCGGTTTTGTTGCTGGGAAATGGAATCTGGAAAGGAACTATATGCAATCTCCAGCTCCTCATCATTCGTAAGACAGCCAGGAGGATAACATACTTCTACAAGCTGGCCTTGTTCAAGATCAAACCTTATAGCACAAAAACCAACTATCCATCTCTGTAAAGACTCAAGATCAAGACTGGGCAGAAGCTCTTCTTTGACTTTAAAGGAAGGAGACCTACTCATATCCGATAAAAACACTAATAATGCACACTTTCATTGATCAAAATGCCATTAACACCACCTCTGGCAACTACTTCCTGCTAGAAAACCAGCAGCATCTTCATTGGTTAAAGAAGTTCAATTCAATTTTACAGATAACTCATAAGCCTGACAACAAATACAAAGACACGCATTAAATTTGCTCATATATATGATTCTGTTTGGGGGATCACTAACAACAAAGAAGTATGAAGTGTACCTCATCGTATAGAAGAAACCAAAAAAGAAAGATAGCAAATAGAAACTATAACACTTGAAAGCTCTCCTCTGGAACACTGCAAAATCAGCAAGTCCAGTTCAAACATGCTCAACTACTTGTGTTGTTACTTTGACTAAGAACCAAACAAGTTTTCGGAACAAAAGCTTAAGCAATATCTAAAATTACACATAGTTCCGTTCATTTCCTCGGAAGCAAAACTAGTAACCAAACTCATTGTATGAATGCCACAACTTCAATTTCAACAAGATCCATCCATTGGGTACCTGAATATAGTAAAGAACCAAGACGCAGTTCCTAGCAGGAAACCATCCTGATCAGCAACAAAAGAAAACTAAATTGATTCCAGAAAATCAAACAAAGTTGGGAGCTTTAGGCCTCGTACTTGGTCCCAGTAACTATGGCTCCAAATTCAACAACTTTCTGTGCTCACGGCAATGGGTATCCAAATCAATGAACTATGATAGAAAAAAAATAAGTTCCTTAAGAGGAAAGAGATATCTGCAACAAATTTTTCATTTTTTTGTTAAATATGTGGAAATAGTAGTGCAAGTTGTGTACATATTTGAAATTGAAAATACCCCTTCATCCGAATATCTGATTTTAATATTAAATTATGTTGGCCTGTGAGTGAGAGGTTTCTCTGTTTCTGCCGAACCACAATTTGGAGTTGCAAGTTTGAAAGGCAAAATATAGTTTAAATAAATTTAAAAAAAAACTATATATTCAAAGAAGTTATGCGGTAAATTAATGCAACAGAATCATTTGAAAAGTTTTTAGTACGTCTTTGTAATTGTAAGTTATAATTATATCTCTGAACTTATGAACTATAACTAAGTTAAATAATTCTATTAGTCTTATGATTATTCCACTTTTCTAATACTTCTCTTGTCTAATATTTTTTTAATTGAGTTCTTAGATATGCACTTTTTGAGATCCTTAAAATTATCGCATTATATTTTTAATGATTTCAAAACTGCTACAAATTAATCACTTACATTTTTGTTTAAAAATTTATTTAAAAATAATTTAAGAACTTACTTAAAAAACCAATTTACTAATTTAAATTTGTTCCAGTTAAGAAGTCTCGTTTAATATTTAAGAAAACCTAATAGTGAGAATATTCATGTGTAAAATTAAATATCACATTCATCTTAACCTACTTAGGTATTTGAATGCATATTTAGATGGTTAAATAGGAGAATCAATTGGTGGGTGAGTGAGTATTAGACACCACATGTTAACAGTTGATTCAAGATGGTAATGGTATAACACTTACAAAGACTTAGAGAGAATAATTAAACTAGGAAACTTTTTTTTTTTTTTTCACTTGGATTGATATAAAATTTCCATTTCGCAATCCAAACATTTCTTTTTAATTTAAAAGTTAAAAGTGTTTTTCAAATTATTATTATTTTATTAAAAAAATGAATTATGTAATCTAAAAGATATGTTTAACTGTTAAATTATATAATTTAGATTTTTTTTTAGATTACATAATTTAAAAAATATTTTTTCATAAAAAGATTTTAAATTGGATAATCGAAGAGAATTTTCGTATTATCTAATTTAAAAATATCCTTTTATCAAAAAAAACTTTTAAATTGTAGAATTTAAAAATTATTTTCGAAGTACACAATTCAAAAATTATTATTAAAGATAAAAGAACTCACTATAATATAACATAATAATCTCTTTTAAATATAAAAAACATGAAAGATAAAAAAAAAAAAAAAAAAAAAATTTTTTATTTAAAAAAAAAAAAAAAAGAAAAAAAAAAAAAAAAAAAAACTAAAAGAAGTTATACTTCAAAATACAAAGGAGACGAGAAAGAATAAAAAATAACTTAAAAATATTTTCATCTTTTTCCATACCTTAGTGGACGTGTTTAGAGAGATAGAAGCTAAATCATCCGCGCTGCTAGTGGATTTTTACATGCATACTACAGTTATTTTTTCTAAAAAAAATAATAATAATAATTGGAATTGGTTAATAATGTAGGGAATGGTTCGTTAGAAGTTTAAATTGTTCGACTAAACATATCAAAAAGACCCTCAGAGGATAAATTGTGTCACTGCATGGCATCCTCTGGGTTAAATTTTTAAACATTGACAAATTTAAAACAAATATCCTTGAGTACTTCCAAAAGTGAAAAATTAAAATAAAATAGACTTATATAGAATTAAAAATCAAATTTTGAATAAACTAAAAGAATAAGTATTTCAAATTAGTTTATCTCTAAACTAAATTCAATTTATGAAATAATTTATTTTGTTTTCTTTTCATTTAAAAGCGTTTATGGAGAAATTTCTCCAAACTAAACTTTATAATGATTTTAAATCATTATTAGCAAAAAACAATTAGATAAAGAAACATAGTTGCTGGTCATAAAAAAGATTATTGCTGCACAGAACAATACTCCTTTTAGACTTTTTATAAAACCTACAATGAGGTTAAAGAACTTAATTTAATAAGAAACGTTAATTTTCTTCTAAATTTATATTTAACATTATACTTATATTCTTTTTCAAATATTTTAATAGCTTTTAATTTGTAGTTTCTCTCGTTGTTAATATATTTATTCATCAATTACTGTTATGATAATAGTCAATATAAGATTCTCAAAATGCTTTTATACAAGACAAATCCAGACTCTCCAATGTATTTCACTTACTACTTATTACATCCAGAAAATTGCCCATAATTAAAGATGTTTCCTTGTGAAATTTTTTTAGTAGAGTGGCAGACTTTTTAAGTCTGTTTAAAAAAATCCAAACCACACTTTTAAGACAAATTCTTCCTCCACCCCCATACTCTCTTCCTGCACCCCCATATAACTTTTTTACCATGACTGCCCTTCATGAAATTACATAAATACCCTCATTATTTTTTGAAATTGTGAACCGGATGGAGGTACATCCGGTTCTCATTTTTTAAAAAAAATACAAACCGGACGACCTCATCCGGTTCTCAACCCAGCAGATCGGAAAATCCTCAAATTCGCCGTCGACAGCCCCCCAAATTCCAAATCAACTATTCTAATCATCAATATCACCTACTAATTGCTAATAAACATCACAAATTGGTTACCTAATGCTTCTATGAAGGATTAATTGAAAGATTTTGAAT
>Ga0099825_1002464_pt1 | contig 24640 bp, 8 predicted proteins | sample SiratroredBW_FD_76838 | JGI IMG/M metagenome (GOLD analysis project Ga0099825, IMG submission 76838) | Root nodule microbial communities of legume samples collected from California, USA - Siratro red BW | ecosystem: Host-associated > Plants > Roots > Nodule | place: USA: California | collected... | reverse complement strand
TTTATTTTATTTTACTAAAGTACCCTTCTTTTTATATTCAAGAAACTACAATACTAAAATAGCTGTCAAATTCGGTGTTATGACCCAGATTGAAAATTCTTTGGTGGGTTTGAATTTCTTTTAAATATAGCAGTTTGATACATAAATTAATATTTTTTTTTAATTTATTAAAGATTATAATTGTTATTTCAATGACCTAGATATAGATTAATAATATATTTAAATATAAGATTTTAATAGGATAATTCATTTCTAAATTGAATTTGGAATGTTTTATGGTAAAATATATTGTTTTAATAAGAAATTTTTAAAAAATAAAATTCTAAATTTTTACAATATCAATTAAATTAGTTAAAAATTAAAAAAAAAACTCGAAATATATCTAATAAAATAACTTGTTTGAAATTAATAAGAAAAAAAAAATTGAATTGCTGATACAAACAGGTGTAATGGATGAATTTGACTACGGGTTAGGGGTAATCTAAATTGTCCAAGCGGGTGTCTCGTAGAAATCATGTATAGTGATGGTCATTGTGTATAATGTTTTAAGGTAATTATTTGTATATGTTTTGAAAGACATGCAATATGCTAATTTTATACCACGGTGCTATGAAGGAAGGACTCCCATAATTAAAATAGAAACAAACTTATGTTATAATACACATAAGTCATAACTTGGACGACATAAGAATTTGGTTGATTATACCGACAGATTTTACAAAGTATATATGTACTTTTGTATATAATATTTTACAAAGAGTTCTAGGTGAGACAATTTTGATAAAATAGGTCCTTCTCCCAATTTTTCTTCTTACTTAATTGAGGAACTAAATTTCAGTTTTTTTTAACTGTTTTTATTTCATCAAATTTAATGTTCATATTTTACTAAATTGGAAGGATTAAAATGAACTTTTGTCTTACTTGATAAAAACTATTTGTCACAAATTTCAGAAATTAAAAACAGAATTAAACCTTAACTTTTTTTTCTTATTTTGTCATCTAAAATAATTTTATTAGACTAAAATATCCTAATTAATTGATGTTGATAAATGCTTAGCTGTAGCACTAATTAAAAAATTTGAATTACAATTTTAAAATAAAATAAGACTCTTAAAGGACATATAATCTGAAACTGATAGAACATTAATCCCCCAATAGTTAATTTAAGACATTTTAACATACTCACACATATAGTGAAAGTATTAATTAAGTTATTTTAAAAAAATTATTAATGTATCAAATCAATCTTCGTTATTAATAATTTTTAAAATTTTATTCTCACTATTCTTTAACAAAATACAAAACTTACCATATATGATAAAGATAAAAGTTATATATATATATATATATATATTTAATTATAAAAAATACCAGCAATTTCTTCAAAAAATATATGAGAAGTAAAATATTATGAAATTAAAATATGAACTAGGTAATTTAAAAATATTATGAAATTAAAATATGAACTAGGTAATTTAAAAATAACAGATTATCGAGTGTCATGAAGTGCTTTTTGCATTTACTAAGATTTTGGTAAATTGATTTGTAAAAATTTCTCAGAAATATTTTAAAATTTTCCTTTATTTATCAAATACTTGTACTGTGTAATGATATGTCAAGTTAACAGAGTCAATGTAAGATATACAAAATTTTCAAAAAAAAGTCAAAAAGACATAAAGAACCAAAAGAAAAATTCAAACATATTTAGAAGAAAGAAGATACTTAAGTCTTATATTTAGAAGCCAAATTTACGTGAATGGCAAAGTAAAATTGTTAAGTTTAAAAGCCCCTTTAAAAATTCTATAAATCTTAAGCAAAGAATATTTTTATTCAATGGATTTTTTTCCTTTAAATTGATTATTCACTGAAAAATAATTTTTAATAGTTATATTTAAAAAAAATAAAAATCTGAAGAAGTTAGTCAAATTGAACATGAGTGTTGAGACCTGAAACTGTTTCGAAATGCAAAACAAACTGCCACTAAATTAAAAAGCAATTTGTTCTCTAAAACAAAAAGGAAAACACTAAGTACTAAAAATTAACATTTCCTTAAATAAATACTAACACATACAACTATTTTCCCTTCCATATCAGTTCCACCTCATTCTTTTGAGCTCTTTTGCATCACATGTATCATTTTGTTTTCCTCTATCTATCTCTTTTCAAATGGATGATTATCATTATTTCATTATTCTAAGCCAAAGTTTAAGAGCATGTTTCAAGTACTGTTTGGACTTCAAAAGCACACTATGAGTAAAATAGAAACTAAGTCTCTTCCCTAAATATAAGTTTTACACTCTTAATATATATTTGTAACGAAAATTCAAACATAGATTTAAGACCCTGGACATATAATTTTGAAATACTAATAGGGGTGGATATATAAATAAATACCCTACTGAGAGAAGACTCTTCACTGGTTTATTCACTCCCGCTGAAGCAGGAGAAGTGATCAGAAAACCCCCAGAAAGAGAGAGAGTGAAAGAGGTTCATTAGATGCACAAACTCCAAAGAACCAAACACTAAGCTGGCCACTGCATGTCGAATTTTATGAGTTATTTCAAAAGCAAAAAAGTTTCACATTTTCTAATTATATCATATACACATGTTTCTAAAATTTTTAAAGTGAATAACAAGACACTTGAGACGCATGAGTTAAGGGTATGAGATTGGACTTGCAGTCACAACTCACATTCAAAATTTGCTGATATTTGCCCTGCGTGCCCTGAGGACTTGCGCCATATCCAGAGGAAAAGTCTCTCCACAGGGGGCCCCCTAGTATCAGAAAACTCAAAAGCACGAAAACATAGGAAGAAATAGAAATAAATGTACATTCATACGTACATAATACTATATAGTAAATAGTATAATGCTAGAAATTAACCAGTGGATGATCGAGTGTGTGTGTGATACTTGCAAAACACTCACTATTAATTCATATGGTAGGGTAAAAAGAAAACACAAGTAATAGCATTTTACCACATCCAATAAAGAAGACATGGAACATGATCTGCAAATCCATTACTCGTCATAAATGACTCATCTTCAAGTACATAAACATATTTATTACAAATTGGACAGTGAATAGGTCACACAATAACCCCTCTCACTTCTTCACACCCATCGAGCTTGCCCTTCTACCAGTAACACTGCAGTTTCCATCTCACAGTGTCTTTCTTCCTTTTTTTTTCCTGAGTTCATTCCAGTTTCGCAGGGCAAGTCTTACATTGCAGGTTTCACAACAAGCGTCCCAACTGCAACAGTTATTATTGCAATATCAAAGTTCTGAACACTTCCCCAGCCACGTAAATTATACCTGCCTGTAATTTTTTTTTTCAACAATAACATTAAGGAAATCTGAACAGCAGTTGAGAAAACCTTCAATAACCTCATGTCAAATCACAACTTCCACATCGTATAAGAAAATTCATAACAAAGAAAAATAAATGAAAACAACAAGTATGCATATTTTACTTAGGGTAAGCAATGCAACACATAACAAGATAAATCAAGCATTTCAACTACATGCATAGATAAGTAGTCAAACTCAAATACAAAGGGAATCTTTATAACTGTATATTATATGCACAGATTTAACTTGTGTTTGTAGGGTTTGAATTTCTTTGCAATTTCTGATATTTTAAGAAATCATAGACGAATACAATCACGATTGCAGCTGCAATGCAGTTACATAGACCAAAATGGTTGCTGAGATTATAAAAAAAAAAAAAAAATCTCAACTTTGCAGATACATTTGCAGTTGCAGACAGTTATAACCTGAATCATAAAAATAATAATATAACATGTGACTTAATTTATCTGTCTACGTGATAATATATATGATATATCATAGACTTTGTCAAGAATTTGTCAAATGGTTTAGAACTATTAGATTTTTTATCAATCTTTATATGAGATACATTGAGGTTTTATTAATTTTTTTCTAGATAGGTGGTAGAACAACACATCGATTTTTGTTAATTCTTCTAGAATTATTTTTAATACTCAACCCCGTATGTGGAAATTAGCTGGGACCATGAACATGTGATGGACCTGAAATTGTAGACCATAATATAACAATAATGATGATAATAATTTGTGGAGTTTGTTGTGGTTGAGTCCTTACTATAGATATGCACTTATGCACTACTGAGTGGTAGCATTTGATGGAGGTGGTTGAGTAGGACGCTTGCGCTTCTTTTTTTCGTAGCTGATGCCTCTAGCTTTGGCCTGAGAGTCACGAACTTCACGAAGGTAGAGTCTCACAGCACGAGCACCAAAAGGGTTGGCCTCAGGCTTTCCACCGTTCTCTTCAAAAGCAGCCCTGAGACGCCCTATGAGAGCGTCAAGGCTCCCCCACGCTTGGCGCAGAGGGCAGGGACAAGGTGCAGGAGGGTTTGGATGGCCAAAGAAGGGACAAAGGTGTGTGTGAACCTTGGTTTTACCGAACTGGTCGAGGTACCTGAGGAACTCAAGAACATGGGCACCACTGCAGCGAGAGAGGGAAAGTGGGGGCCTGTGGTTTCTGAGGTACTGTCCAAAGGTGTTCCAGTCTCTTCGCTTTTGGTTCTCGTAGCGGCTAGGGGTGGAAGGTGGTGATGAAGGTGTTGTTGTTGCTGATGTTGTTGTAGATGATGATGATGATGCTGAGGAGAAGTTTAAGGAGGGGGTTAGGTTTGTGATAGTTGTGTTGAGGCCTGTGTTAATCATGTCTTTTGTTGGAGAGGATTCAAAATCCTGAAATGAGCTCATGGTTGGTTTGTGAATTCTGATCTAGATTGGACCATTTTCACTGGTTGACATGGTTGAAGAAGAGAAGAAGAAAAGATGAAAAATGAAGACCTGATCAGATCAAATTTGAAGAAGAGGGTAGTGTGAGGAAAGAAGGGAAGGGTTGGAATAATGTTATAGGTAAGAAGAGAACGAGTAGAAGAGAGGGTAAAAGAATAGTGATTAGACTATAACATGTTTTGGTATGGGGCTATGTTGAATTTCCTTTGGTTTTTGTGACCTCCTAGAATACTTTTATAATATTCTAACTTCAGTTTTTCACTCTCTTTAAAAAAAGTATTTTACAGCAAAGTTTTCAAAATATAAATCTTATCTTATATATTCTATACATATATATGATTAGAAAATCAAGTTCATGCTAACATGCTTAAAAATACTCTAGTGTGTGTCTCTGTGTTGAAACTGCATGATGCTAGGTTTTTGTGAAATTTTTTGTGGGGAAGTGAGATTTTATTTTATTTTTCTGTAAAAAGGGGGGGAAGGGGTTGGAAGTAGGGTACTGGGTGAGTGAGGCAAATGGAGAAAAGGGAGGGTGTAAATGAGAAAGAAGGGGTGGTGTGTTTTGGCCTTTAGGGCTTTTGTGGAAATGAAAATAGGTTGATAGTGACAGTGAAAGGTGACTGTTGCAGACAGCATAAAGTCATGGAGGGTGAAAAAAATATGAGAAAAAAATAAATGAGAGAATAACATGATTTTGTTGCACCTTCCTTTTGGGTTGATTGACAACACCTTTTTGAAATGGCAACTTTGCCCTTCTATGTCTGATTTGACTAACTTTACTTCATGAGTGGGATCATCACCAGCCAGTGTCTGAGCACACATGCACAGTAGTGTAGTAAGAATAAGTAGGGTTTGTAGAAAAAAGAAGGAAAAAAAGGTAAAAATCAACCCTCATGCATTGCATTTCAACAAGGTGCTAATCCCCATACATATCTGTTGCAGATCATAATCATTTCCTTCCAACCATGAAATCATTGATCCAAAGGCTTCATTAAATTAGTAGCTAATTGTGGAACCTGATGGATTATGTGCTAAACACTTAAAAGGGAAGAAGTCATTTCTTCCACATCCAAATTTAATGTTCTCATAAGTCTGTGCCTGGTTAACTATTTTTCTCACATTAACATTATATTCTTCTTAGACTGACAATGTTATATCCTTCTTAGACTTACAATTTTGATTGAAATTGAAAAGATCAAATTTATCTTGGTAATGTATTTAAATTTTGAAGATAATAATATATTGTATTACATGCTATAAGAGTGGAATCCAGTAATGGAAAATAGAGTATTTGAATAAAAATAACTAAAATAATATTAATTTTACATACATATAATCAAATTATAGATGTAAATTTTATATATTGTCAATAATTTTATAAGAAAATAATTTTTATTAATCTAATCTTTAAATTATATAATTTAGTTTTACTGTAATGGTTGTAATATCCCATATTCTTAATATAACAATAACTATATCATAATTTTTTTTTATAATAAACACATGTTATAAATATAGATACATACATTCTAATATTCAAAATACATCTTTTAATAGACTAATTAATATATATATATATATATAATCACAAATTAAAATAAGACTTATCTAACAGTAATAAGAAGTCACGCCATTTATCTTTTATAACACACGATCATTCAAAAATTAAAAATAAAACAAATATCACATAAGAAAAAATGTAAGCTAGAGTATTTTTTTTAATAATATCATTAATTTAAATATACAGTTCAAACAAGATACAAACAACAAGTTCTCATATTTTATCTTGTATAAAACACTATAATCATCAAATATATATAATAACTACAAATCAATTTTTCTCATCTCAGCATTACATTAATCACCATACATAGACAGTTGACTTTATTATCTAAAATATTCGTGTATTGAATTAAACTCAAAGGTTTGCACCTATTATACTACCATTTCATCTATTCTTATAAGTTCCTATTTCAAACCTCATATACAATTTCTATATATACAGAGTCAATTCATGTGTTATATTCTCGTGAACTCATATTTCAAACCTTGGATATGGTTAGATGAACCTCCTTCAATATACATTCCAATGTACCACTAAAGTCATAATACCTCTTTATTGATCAAATCTCCAAACAATAATAATCTCAACATGGATATCTCCGTAGAGATATTCAAAAATTTTAAAATAATGGATAACCTAACTTGCACCAAGAGTTTCTTATCAATGATCATACTGTACTATTAGAACAATTGACCAACAGACACTCATTCCAATATTTCAAAGAACACATGCAGAATACCCCTATCAAAAATCTTACTCTATTCAAGATTCTAATTAGACATTTTTGCTCTAACTGACATTAGGAATCTAGGAATGATCTCTGATTGTCAGTCTGATAATGAATGAAGGCGGAGTTTTAAACAAAAGAAAGAAAAAAGGAAAATAACCACTAGATAAAAAGAATTTGTGATTTTTATAAAAAATGAAACTAAATAACTTGATTTTTCTATTTATTTATATTTTTTTCTAAAAACATTTAAGATGTGATTTTATTTATCTCTAAATATAAATTTTAAGTTTAATATATTTTCTCTAAAGCTGTTTTCTAGGATTACAATGTTTCATCTCAATTCTTATTAAAATTATATACAATGTTAATTTATTTCAAACAATAATGTTAAATAAGTTTTGTGAACACAACTATATAAATATCTTATTGTCTTTGATATCAGAGATCTATTTTTATATAGAAATTGTATATATAACTTTTTTATAATATTTTTAGAAGATAAAAATAATAAATTAATCTATAAATTATAGTTAATTTATGTATAACTTAAAAAAGAGATAAAAGAAGTAGTATGAAAAAACTTCCTATAAAATTAATTAGTTTAACTTTTGACAAAAAATAGTTTGTTTCTTTTCATTTATTTATTTTAAAATTTGTATATATAAATTTGTCAAAATTAAATTGCAATACATAAATTATGGTTCCTTTTTTTTTTAGTTTGGGTTGCATGTGAGAATGGAGCAAAATAAATTAATATCTACTAGTTTAGATAGTATTGATATGTTTTCTTTTTGAACGAGCTTTATTAGAAGTAAGTTACAACTTTTCTAACTTTGCACCCACGACCTTTTCACAGAAAAAGGTAAGAGAAACTAATTAATTGTATTTAATTAAGTTGATTTATATATGTAAATTAAATTGATGTTAATTATTGAAATATTAAAGTTTAGATTCAATAGAGATATCATGAAGTAATGAAATTGTTGGTTCATGAGTCAAATCTCCTTATGTACAGGGTTGTCAATTTGAGTTAATTACATCTAATCATTTTTATTTGATGTAGAACTTTTGAAGAATTTAAATGAGTTTAATTGTATTAGAAAAATGTTTTTTAGAAGCATTATAAATTGTTTAGTAGCAATTAAGATTTTAAATGAGTTTAATCGTGTTAGAAAAATGATTTTTAGAAGCATTATAAATTGTTTAGAAGCAATTAAGATGGTACATGTATGTTTGACACATATTTGAAATATTGCATAGTTTTTCATGTTAGTGTATATTTGGTTCAAATAAAATAAATTCGAGACAATTTTTTTTTTCTGGGTTACTCAGGTGAGTCATACCTTTCAGTTTTATTATCATTGAGTGAGAAACATAAGCTATGTTTAAGAGTATAATTGATCGTTAATTGTTGATATTATATGATATTTTATGTGATATGTAGATACATTTATGATATCGTATCCATTATGATGTGTATAATTAGATGCATGTTATATGAATGATTATATGCATTTGATATGTAATTGTATTCATGTACATGTATATATTTATTAAATAAAAAAAAATTAACTTCAGTGATAATTTGATTATTACATTGAGACATCATATCGTATAAAATTGAAAAAGTTTATCTCATATTAAGATTTTTTAATAATAGATATAAAAATTGTTTTTTTATAAGACGAGTCAAATATTTAGATAAAAATTTTAGTGTGAGAAACAACTTTAAATAATTGACATGTAATTATAAGAATTTCTTTTTATTATCTAATCAAAGTAATTTATAATGTAATTTATTATAATATTTTATAAAACTAAAAATGATAGTTTCAGAATATACCTTAATTGAATATATATATATATGATGTATAAATTATTATATTAATTTACCTGTGATGTGAATTACTGTTATTGCACTTAATACTAAACCAATTAATATTATATCTTTTCTAATATTTTAATGTCTATTATTATATATATGAGTGGGTGTATATACTATAATTTATATATTATATTATTCACTATAAGCTTTTTAATGTTAAAAACCATTTAAAGAAACTTAAATTTATTTTTAAAAAAATGATAAAAAAGAAACTAAAACTATATTGTATCATATAACAACTTATGTATATAGATTTGTTGATTGGAAGTTAGAAGAAAGTGCATTCAACTATTTATGATAGGAAATCGAGGAAAATAAGTGCTTTTTAGCTGTCGCCAGCTCTATACCATAATAGAGTGTGCTAATTAGATCATATATAAGTTGATGTTGAGTTTTAATGACATTTTTAAAACAAACTTACGCTTTACCCCTTTTGCAAAAGAGTTTTAAAAAACTAATTTGGTACAGGTTAAAATTAATCTATGAATAAAATAAAAAACAATAATTTAGAAAGAAATAAAGAAAAAAGTTTTACACATTATATATAAGTTAATTTTAATTCTAAGAAATGTTTTTTGAGTTTTCTAAAAAATATATTATATTATTTTTTAATCCATGAAAAAAAAATCTTAAATTTCATTATGTAGGTGGTTGCTACAAAAATTACAATAATATACCTTGTGAATATTGCAACTCAATAAAAGCCATTAGACACTTTTATGAACTAGCTTACTTTTTGGATAGCTAATGTTTAAGAGAACACAGAAGAAAATAAAACCCCTCCAATAACACTTATTTGTAGAATGACTTTTGTAACTTCATTTTCAATACTAGTTGGAAAAGTACTTTGTTAACCTGTCTTTTATCTTTTGCAATTAGTTTCGGTTATATATTTAAGACAGATTTGGATAAAAAATTATAAACACTTTAAGAAGAGAAAAATAAATAAATATTTTTTTTTTCATAAACTAAAATTGGTTTATATACATATTATAGAAGGAACATTTAAAAAACTAATATAAACTCCCTTTATCAATTAACTTACCCATGAGTTAATTTTAATTTATAAAAAAGTTCATTTCATTTTCTCTTATGCTTCCCCTTTTAGAGATATTTTACAGAGGAAAAATTTTTCTTGGAACATACCCGAGTTTGTTACTTCAAAGAAAATAATTAATGGATATAAATAATTATCATGATAGAGGAGTTGTTTTCGTAACGAGTGTTAAAATTCTTTATAAATGTTTTTAGAAGAAAATAAACAAAAAAAATAATATTTTCATAAATTAAAATGATGTTATGCATATGTTAAGAATTTGATATAGTCAAAAAAATATATAACTTTTTTTGAAGAGATGTTTTATCCACAAATGCATATCAAGTTAGATAAGTGCTTCTTTTAACATATTTATTGTAATTTTATCCTATTTTTGATAGTTTTTGTTGTTGTGTCGATCTATACTAATAAGTAAAATAATTTTGATAATTAATTTTTTAGTATATTACAATTTTATTTAAGTTTTTAAATTTTTTGAAAACATAACTATATAACTATTCTCCATTTAATTATTTGTATTCAAATAGTTAATAACCAGATATTGAAGGTTCTTGTTTATGCATGATACAAAATTATAATAAATACATAGTTACAAATGATAAAACTAACCACGTTAACATAATATGCTGCAATTTTTTAAAATTGACAGGCTTAATTGATTTTTTTAGAAGAGACACATTTGTCAAATCAAGAAAATGGAAACTTTCTATTAAAAAATAAATTAAAATAAATAAACAAAAAATAATTAAAACTTTATTTTACTTATAATATATGTTTGAATTGATCTCACTTTCTTTGGGATGAGAATCTTATCCAATAATAATGGGAATGAAGAAAAATCATCCATTATTATCTTCCTCTTCCTCATCGGAAAACCCAAATAAAGTGATGTTTTCTGAATGTTCACTTCAAAGTAAAATGCATTTATTCTTCTCTTTTTCTCCTTCCTCCATTATTTCATTTCCTATATAAATCGTACGGTCCAGGTGTCCAACACTTCTATTCAATTACTATATACTTCAATCTTTCCATAGTTTTCATTTTTATACATTCACTTATTTTGTTCATTTAATTATACAGGTTAAAAACACTAATAAATATGTGATTTTTTTAAACATTTCTTCTCATTTTTTTACCATATATTATAACTCAAATCCAAAATTTGAAACTACTAATTATATTGTAACAAGTTTGCATTGCAGTCTTCAATATTCGAAGTGCTGAGAATGGAGTTTCACTCTCAACTCCTTAAGCCCTTCTTGGTTAGGATGGAAATAAGAAAAGGAAAAAAAAAATAGATAGTTTAGTTTAAGGCAAAAAAAAATAAAAGACAAATGAAAGTAACAAGATGAACACCCATTACAATATTTTCCATGAATACATATATGAAGTAACGATAAATTTACTCTTATTTTTCATAAAAAAGGTGTTGGATTTTGATATTGTATAACACATAAAATTAAATTTATAATCGATTTAAATGGACTGAAAAAAAATAATTTATTATGAATTAAGATTTTGCATGCTTTCCTTTTTCATTCAAACCAAACATATATACACTTATATTTTTTTTCACTCATTTCATTCCTTTGGCTATTATATTTCACTTCAATTAAACAATCTCTTTTCACGAAATTTTCAAGAATATTCTATAATATTTTTTTTTCTCTTCCACTTCCTCAATTTCTTTTACATTAAAACCAGTCAAAAACTAAGTGAATTGTTCTCTTTTTAACTTGGTTCTTTCACATTTATATATATTCTTGAAAAGAATAGAGGTTCCCTTTTATATAAACTATTTAACATAATAAACATGGTTGGCAACAAGGTTAAGCAATGGCATGTGATGATCTTGCAATACTTGAATATATTACAGTGATATCTGTAACCCTAGCAGAGTTGCAGATTGTGATGGATCTTAGTGACCATTTCCTATGTGAACAAGCTAACATTTTGGATATAGATTTGACTGATTGTAGGTAGAAATGGATACAGGATCATTTGTCATACAACTATACAGAACTATAACAGCACCCACCACTTCATTATTTTGAAGTGACTGCAAATTCTTTACATTGCATTTTATTTATTAGGTTAGAGTTTGTAACTGAGTATTTTTTTAAAATATTGTTTTTCATTTAATAAATGTATAAAAAATTAAGTTTAATTAAATTTTAAGCAATTTATAAATTTATGTATTTTAATTATTTTTATTACATATTTAAATTAATTTTTTAAGTATAATTACTAATAAGATGGTGTGATTATTATCTTTGTATTCTTATTTTTAACTTATTATTCAATTTGTTTATTTTTTTTTCAAATTTTTAAAGTTGCCGATCAACTAATTCTTGAGAAAAAAATTAAATAAATTAATGATGAATTAAATATAATAAGACAAAAAATAACAGTCAGAATATTTATATTATTGACAAAAATCAAACAACAAAATATTTAGAAATAAAAAATATTTTAAACATTTAATAAAAATAAAATATTTTAAACATTTAATAAAAATAAAATATTTTAATAAAAACTTAATCGAAAATACTCCAAATTTGTGAAATATATACAAAAATTATTAAATCCATCAAAGAGATATTTATAAGTTTCGTGAAAAAAAAATTGTCAATAATACAAATCATACAAACTTATTTATTAATTTATGAACAATGTCATTTACATAGACAAACTTTCCTAAAATTTTGTGTTTTTTTAATAAATTTCACTCAAACGATTGTCATATTATAATTGCTCAAATAATAATATAAGACTTTAATATTTTTATGGTCTTTGTAGGTTTTATTATGCTAATCTTTGAAAACTTTTTCACTTTGTTTGGTTCTGTAATGCATTTTTTTTCTAATTTAGTTTTCACTATTATTTTAATCAAATGACATTGCATAGGTGAAATATATTATTTTACGAAACACATGCATGACGTTAACATATATATGTATATATATATTATTAACTTAACATTTTTAAGTGTCAAGGTTACCCTCATCAACAAGACATTAATAAAAATATCGAAATACTGCATTTTTGTTTTATATACATAAAAAGCACCAATTTTTTTAGAGACTGAAACTGTAAAAGATATTTCAAATGAACCAAAACGATATTAAAAAAGCCAATTAAGTGAAAAACACAGAATCTCTTGCGTTGAATGTTTATTTTTTTTATGATGATAAAAAATAATTAATATAACTAAAAAGATTGAAGACGAAAAAAAATTAAAAAATATTAAAAATAAAATTATAATAAAATATGTATAAAAATATTTAATTTTATTAATTATTATAATTATAACTTAAAAAATAAATTAAAATTCTTGATGCAGTGGATCCCACATCGAAGGAAAAAATGTTTGTGGTGTGATTTATGCTGTCTCTGCCTCACTTGTAGTGTGTGTGTGTAAAGGATAAGCCCAAACATGGCTTTTCTGTATTCCTTCAATGCTTCTTCTTCTTCTTCATCTTTTTCTTCATGCCAAAACCATTCTCTTTCTCACCCTCTCAAACCACCATTGCCTTCCATTCACTCTTTCACCCTTCCAAGAAACACTAAGAAGAGGAGCAGTGCAAGCGTTTGGCCTCTGTTCTGTGCCCTCAACAACCAGCCGTTGCAGTACCGGAACCTAGGAGACTCCGACCTCAACATCAGCGAAATCACTCTTGGTACTGTAAGTCAACCTTTCTCGTACATTCCAAAAAAAAGGAACAACATTGTTTTTGTTATTCGTTTGTTCGTTTTCATTTTGGTCGGTACGACGTTGTTGATTTCAGATGACTTTTGGGGAGCAAAACACGGAGAAAGAAGCTCACGACATTCTTAGTTACGCGTTTGACCGCGGCATTAACGCTCTCGATACTGCTGAGGCTGTAAGTTGTGTTCTTCCAATCTTCATCTGCATTTGCCATGTGTGTTTAGATGTTGCTGAAATGTTTCGATTTTTTTTTTTTATTTATTTCCATTTAATTTGTTTCCCTTGTGAAATGATTTATTACAGTGTTAAAGAAATCAATTACTCTAAAAGATATGATTGCATGGAGTGTTTAGGAGAGGAAAGGTTAGACACTTATGGAGCCAAACTGCCCAAATGAATTTAGAGATAATTTTTCTTAGGATTTGGATGTAAAATGAGATTGTTCAAGCTTTGTAAACTCTAATTAAGTCATATCTCTAATTCATGTTAGAATTAAGACAATTCCAAAGAGGTCACAATTAAGGCAAGCTAGAGATGACAACTACTAAAGGGGCTTTGCAACAAATCTTATGGATTTTGTAATATTTGAAGGATTACTTAACAAAAAATTTTAGGAGTACTTAAGTAATTTTTATTTATTTTTTTAAATTTTGAAACCATCTCATATGCCAGGTAAGAGATTGAGAAGAGCGAATCTCAACCATATAATCAAATGGATGATCAAGAATAAAATAATTTTGACTATGATGTATGATTATATGACCCGGATATGATGTTTTGATATTATGCAAGATTCACTAGTTGATTGCATAATGATATAATCATTATCATTGCTATTGAATAATGAGCCGTTGGTATTTGATTGCAGTACCCAATTCCAATGAAGAAAGAGACACAAGGAAGAACTGATCTCTATATTGGTAGTTGGCTCAAGTCTCGACCTCGTGACAAGGTATTGAATGCTCTTTTGTCAACTCTGTCTGTGCTGCTTTTTGTGTGCTTTGGATGCAGGGTTTGTTCAAAGTTCAGAGTAATATTTCATGATTACTTTCAATATGAAACAATGCTACTAAACTTAAACTGTCTTGCATTGAGAAAGAATGCTCATTGAAATAAATTTTAATGTTGCTTGACTTGCCACTTTGATGCCTGATACTTCAATCTATGTCACATATTTGTATCCGATACTTTAAAGGACATTGTCTATCAATGAAGTATCCAATAATGAAGTACTGATAATTTTATTACCACAATAATTTATATTTTTTATTTTAGCAATGTCTAAGAAATGTGATTTTAATTTAGATCCGTGTAATTGTAATTATATATTTATTATGTTTTAACAAATTTTATATATTTTTAAATCCGTGTCTGTGATGTATCTATCATATCTTGTTATTAGCATATTGCCGGATACGCACAGCATCTGATACACTTATGGTATCAGTGCATTATAGTTTTGCCATATATGCCCTTGGCTTTCAACTGTTTTGGATGTTTTTTACTGAGTCTACTCTTAAGAATTTGAAACCATTTGTGTAATCTCTGTGAATAGATTATTTTGGCTACAAAAGTATGTGGTTATTCTGAGAGGTCGAGTTACATCCGTGAGAATGCAAATGTTTTGCGAGTTGATGCTGTAAATATCAGAGAAAGTGTGGAAAAAAGCCTTAAGCGCCTTGGCACTGACTATATTGATTTGCTGCAAATCCACTGGTGAGTTTACACAACGTAAACATCAGTGTCTCACTTATTTTATGTTACTTTATTAGTTGTGTATGTAATTTGAACTTGTATAAAACAGTGGGAAACTTGTTTATAGTTTTCATTGTTAAAATATTATGATTCTTATTGTTTTAGGAATCTTTGTTAGTTAGTAGTGATATAGGGTCAGACTTGTACTACTTTTACCACGCATACACTTGAGCTAGAATGTGACCTTTATTATCAACATTGACAGTGTTATGTGTTTGTATATTTGTGTGATATATCATATAAACAGACAAGTTGCAAGTATTCTCCTATTTGCATCTTGAAACTAAAAGCTAAAAGATTTTGATCTGTTGATTTTTGAATATATGGTGTGCTGCTTCATTATAGGCCAGATCGATATGTTGCACTATTTGGTGAATTTTCTTATGATCCTTCAAAATGGAGACCCAGTGTGCCATTTGTTGAGCAGTTGCAAGCCTTTCAAGAACTTATCAATGAAGGAAAGGTGACTGATGTCTATCAATTCACTTTATGCTTTAGCTTTCCTAGTTCCTAAGGATTTCTAATGGTTTCTGCTGGTTTGGGCTTGGAGATGCTTATCACTTCTTTTTTTTGCTAAAAATATTTATTTCAATTGTAACGTGAAATTCTATTCTACTGATCACAATGTCATGTTTATTCTCTTGTACATGAGATTGGGATTCAGTTTCTTGAGATTTCTGTGTGCCTCACAGGTACGCTACATAGGTGTTTCAAACGAGACTTCTTATGGAGTGATGGAGTTTGTCCATGCAGCTAAAGTTGAAGGCCTTCCAAAGATTGTTAGTATCCAAAACAGCTACAGCTTGCTTGTTAGATGTCGTTTTGAAGGTGAGATTGTGTCATTCGCCAAAGGCTTGTATGGATAACTTTCTCACCAAGAACATTTAGAAGAGAAGAAAAAAAGAAGCAAAATCAAATAAACTTTTACCTTAACTAAAATTTTGTGTTCCTTTAATTTTTTGCAGTTGATCTTGTGGAAGTTTGTCATCCAAAGAATTGCAATATTGGCTTACTCTCCTATTCCCCCCTTGGAGGTGGATCACTGACAGGAAAATATATAGATATAAACTCTGAAGCTGCAAAAGCAGGAAGACTCAACCTCTTTCCCGGTTACATGGAAAGATATAACAAATCAGTGGCACGGGTACACCATCTAGCTCTTCTATTTGGCGTTTAGTTCTGTTTGTATAAACTTCTCTGAAAGTACATGTAAAAGTAGAAAAGATGAAGAGATAATTAACTAAATTGCATCAATAAGTTAAAATCAATTAATGCACATAAGTTTTGGAAAAACTAAATAAGAGAACTTTTAGGTGAAAGTTAAGCACATACATTTATTTGATCTTATATGAGAAAGTTAATCCATATTATGTTTTTATTTTCTTCTATAGTTGTTGGCAGGAAAATTTATCCATAAAGTCTTAGACTATGTTCTAAAATATGGTGACAATACTGAAGAACCTCCCTATTTTTATTTGTTGGATTTCAGGAGGCTACTATGAAGTATCTTGAGTTGGCCAAAAAGCATGGTCTAACTCCTGTTCAGCTTGCACTTGGATTTGCAAGAGATCGTCCATTCATGACTAGTTCAATTATTGGTGCAACCTCTGTGGACCAGCTAAAAGAGGACATTGATGCTTTTACAACAACTGAGAGACCCTTACCGGCAGCAGTCATGGCAGATATTGAAGCTATCTTCCAGAGATACAAAGATCCTGCAATTCTTTGATCATTATACCTCTCAAGTTCATCATTGATTGCCAAATCACAACCATTAATTCACCCTGTTCCCCTTTCCTCTCTATTCTTTTTGTCATGATTAAAACTAGACTGCATACTGAATCAATACATTGAAACTAGGATTTATAAAAACTGATGTGTTCCTTCCCTCAGTTGCATAAATGTTATTAGGCCTTACAATTTTTTCAATTTAGACTCTAGTACTGGTTATTGGGTGTTTTTGTTTAGGCATCAATGACTATCCATTGTACAAAGAATTTTACACTATCAACCAATGTTGGTAATTAAACTTATATGTTACTCTACATAAATAATGACCTATTTGTGAAGAAACCAACACAAAGGGAAGTTTTAAGTTGTCAAGCATGTGTCATAATGAATGCGATAATTATTTTTAAAGAAAGTTAATGTTTTTTTTTTCTAAATTATGAAACTTATCTTCTAGTTTTAAAAGGGGTTTTAAACTAAAAAAAGTGAAAATTTATAAAAAAAAAGTATACCTATATTTTTTAAAATTCAGACTGTTTTCTTGTCTTTTATTTAAACTATTGTTGATGAGATAATTTGTGTTTGTTTTTTCTTCTAATTAAGTGCATATAGAATAATGTGGCAAAGGAGACAAATGTTATATATTATCTATATACAACAAATAATTGTTAATTGTGAGAATATTTGTTTGAGAACTTAGATTAATGGGAATTGTTGTGGTTAATATAACTTTATGATAGTTAATTGTTTTTTTATCATGTTTTATTTCTGTTGTAACTCATTCTTATTTTTTCATAAAGGTGTTGATAGACTTTTAATTAACACTATATAACAATATATAATAAATAGTAAGTGATATATCCAGAAATTCTTTTCTTCAACATGCAATGTTGTAAAAAAACTATCTGTCTTACCTCACTTAAATAATGTTTAGATAATTTTATAAAGTTTAAATGTTTTTTAAAGTTAAATTAAATTTAAAATTTTAAAATTATTTTTTTTAAATGATAGTAGACTTTTTAATTTTAAATTCAAATAAAGTTTTTTTTTTTTAAATAATTCATGCCATGATTAAATTGTAAGGTGGAATGTATCAAAGATATTACCTCAACAACTATTTTCAGGTAACATAGGGCATGGCACATCTAAATTCATGCTACATAATATTACTAAACTGTAATAAAACAGACTTTTTTTTTTTAAAAAACTAAAATTATACAAGAATGTAAAAAACAAATCTTATCTTTTAAAAAGGATTTTAATTTATTTTTTTTCTATAAATTTCATTCAATATAATATTTTCTCTTAAAGGGAATTAAATTTAAAATAAATGAAGTCAAATATTACTCATGTTATTTTATTTAAGACAAATGGTTTAAGTATTAAAATAAAATTATATAAATGCTATTAGTCCAAAATTAGCTTATTTTTTCAGTTTCAAATGTAAATTTTGAAGTGAAAACCAAACATGTCATTAGTTGGGGAACGTGGAAGCAGTTTAAGAAGGGCGCCAATATCTCATTCCCTTTCCTTTTACGTAACTTTCGCATCTCTTTCTCAATTGCTCAATCCAATCTTGCTCAGAAACTGATCACACACATGTTTATGCAACTTTCACACCCCTTTTGCAAAATTTCAATCTTTTTGGCAGTGACATGATTAATCGTCATCTGGGTCATTCTCTGATTCTGTTTCTTTAGTACATATCATGCGCAGCCACTACTGGCATATATAAGTTTGAGGATTTTATTCTTCATTTTCCTTTAACATTGTCCAATATCTAAGGGAAAATTTTCATCTTGAGGTTTTCCGAGACTTTGATGAGAGGCCTGAGTAGAAAGCATGACGCTTGAGCTCTGTCCTCTTCTGTGGTTTCCTTACAATTTCTTTCAGATGGAATGGCAGATCTTTCTAGCTATGGAAGTTATGAGCGTGTTGAGCAAGTTAGTTTCACCACCAAATTAAGCTTTTGTCTGAAAAATTTAAAAAAATGTTTGGTTTGGTTTGTAGCAGAAAAATATTAGAACTTATATTTTATTTAAATATTTCACATTAGGCATGATAATGCTTGTTTGTTTCAAGTGAGTATTCGTTTTGGAAGTTGTTAACATGAAAAGAATGATCAATATAGTGAGGAATCTTTTGTTATGGTGTATTGATTATAGAACTCTAGTTAAAATGTGTATGGGTTGCCCTGGATTGAAGAAGTGTAATTGGAGATAAGACATGCCTTAACAGCTTACAGTTTGTTTCATTTCAGGGATAAAAGTTTAGGGTAAAATCAGGGTATGGAAAGTATTTTGTAAAAAACATTTCATGCATTATATATGAAAAGTAGTCTTGGTATTCATGACTAGAAGGTGAACAATATCTTAGGTATCCAAGTGTAATCTAGTCTCACATTGAGAAAGTTGAGCAACATATATAAAAAGATCCACAATTATAATGTCTTAAGGTTTTGGGTTGAATGTGGCGTGTGATTTTCGTTCATGTCTCATTCTTGTTTCATTTCCACATAGGAGAGGCAAATTGAGTAATTACTAAAACCATGGATGCATGGGGAAGACAACATTCATTGAACATGGTCATGATATTGTTTCTTTCAAGTGTTTTTTGATTGAGTAACCATCCAAATCACTTTATCTAAACGGGGAAAACACTAAGGATTTTTTTTTTTTCTTGAATAGAAATTGTCACTGTGATATGATTGTCTAGAGATTATGCTGCTTCGGTGCTCCACTTAATTTATTTTATGTCTCGTTTCTTTGTGAAGGCGTTCATTACATTAAAAAAGGGCACTCAGTTAGTAAAGTATAGTCGAAAAGGGAAGCCAAAACTTTGTTCGTTCAGACTCTCAGCGGTGAGTATTTATGCTGAAGAAAATTCAGTATTGTCCAAACAATGGTACATGCGTATTATATATATTGAATTTCATATCTCTTCATGAATGATTTCATATTTAGTGGCATTAGCAGGATGAAACAAAACTGATTTGGATTTCTCATGGAAAGGAAAAGCATCTAAAATTAGCTTCTGTTTCACACATCCTCCCAGGACAGAGAACAGTGAGTTATATGTTTGGTCTTTGGAGGCTAGATTCATGGTTATGTTAGCACTCTGATAAATATATCATATGTTTCCTTTTAATTGCAGGCTGTCTTCAGAAGATACTTGCGTCCTGAAAAGGATTATCTGTCATTTTCACTGATTTATAAGAAGGGGGAACGATCACTTGATCTGGTCTGAAAACACAATCATTTTCAATTTAAATTTGTTAATTTCGTATAAATTTTGAATCTGTTGCTTCCTCTTTTCATATTGTTAGATCTGCAAGGACCAAGCAGAGGTAGAGATATGGTTTTCAAGCCTTAAGGCATTAATTTCCACTGGAGAGCGTATTAGGCGTGGAATAAGTGATTTAAGCAATGTGAGTTTAAAGAAATTGTTTAAATGATAGTTTATTATCTTAGTTTATATGTTACACAGTTGCTATTCCGTATATATTCCTTTGATTTCTCATAGATTATAATTTGAGTTGGTCATGGAAACAAATATAAAATTTTTAACTACTTACTTGGTCGTGGAAACCATTAGAATTCTTGTTAAAGCTCAAGCATATTATTTCTAAAATCTATGATTTTAGAGCATTTCAGTAAAGTAATTGTGTTGACTCTCTTTTGCAGGATAGTGTTGACTTTGTTGCTGGAACACTAGAGTCAGCTTCAAGCATTGGCCGTAGCAGGTTTTCTTTTGAATCGGTATCTCATGAATCTACAACATCTTGGTCCCGAGCGGATACAAATATGCCACTAAGGACAAGTGTTGGAGATGGTTCTCGTGTTAGTGTATCAAGTATTAGCCACTCAAGTAGTGTAGGATCAGGACTAGATGACATAGAATCTCTTGGTGATGTTTTTATATGGGGAGAGGTTTGGGGAGATAGCAGTGATGGATTGGGGATTCAAACTACTAGTAAGATTGATGTGTTGACTCCTAAGCCATTAGAATCTGATGTTGTTCTTGATGTTAATCAGATCGGGCCTGGTGTACGTCACATTGCTTTAGTTACAAGGCAAGGTGAGGTTTTTACATGGGGAGAGGACTCTGGTGGAAGGCTCGGCCATGGCTTTGAAAAAGATTGTGCTCGACCTCAACTTGTAGAGTCCCTAGTAATTACCAACGTGAGTTTTGTTGCATGTGGTGAATATCATTCATGTGCCGTGTCTCTATCTGGTGACTTGTTCACCTGGGGTGATGCTGCAAATAGTGCAGGACTTCTTGGTCATGGCAGTGATGCTAGCTACTGGATGCCGAAGAGGGTGAGTGGCCCTTTAGAGGGACATCAGGTTGTATCCGTAGCATGTGGCGCATGGCATTCAGCATTAGCAACCTCCCATGGGAAATTGTTTACCTTTGGCGATGGAAGATTTGGTGTATTAGGCCATGGAGATCGAGAGTGTGTAACATTTCCAAAGCAGGTACAATTATTGAATGGACACAAGGCTATTAAGGTTGCATGTGGGGTGTGGCATTCAGCAGCTATTATAGAGATTATGGATCCTTCTGGTTCAAACCCTTCTAAGAAGATCTTCACATGGGGTGATGGTGATCAGTATCGTTTGGGTCATGTCAACAAGGAAAATTACCTTCAACCAACTTGTGTAGCTGCCCTTGCTGATTATAGTTTTAACCAGATTGCATGTGGGTACACTATGACTGTTGCACTCACTGTATCTGGTCATGTTTTTACAATGGGAGGCACAGCATACGGTCAACTAGGAAATCCAAATTCTGATGGAAAAGTCCCAGTTCTAGTCCGAGATAAGTTGGTAGGTGAGTTTGTGGAGGAAATTGCATGCGGAGCAAATCATGTTGCTGTATTGACTTCAAGGAGTGAACTATATACTTGGGGTAGAGGTGCCAATGGAAGACTAGGACATGGAGACACAGATGACCAGAAAACTCCAACCTTGGTGGAAGCCTTGAAAGACCGGCATGTTAGGAATATATCATGTGGCTCTACCTTTACATGTTGTATATGCTTACACAAATGGCTTTCTGGTGTTGACCAATCTGTTTGCTCTGATTGTCGACAACCATTTGGTTTTACCAGAAAAAGGCATAACTGCTATAATTGTGGATTGGTGTTTTGCCATCCTTGTAGTTCAAAAAAGTCTTCCAAAGCAGCATTGGCTCCAACACCTAGCAAACCTCATCGCGTGTGTGATGCTTGTTATGCTAAGCTAAAAGGTTCTGATAGTGCTTCAAATTCAAATAAAGAAATTAGTCGTCCTGCTAGTTCTCTTGCCAGATTTGAGCGGGGAGAGGTAAAGTCTTCCAGAGTTCTCTTGCCTCCCATCACAGAACCCATAAAATACCTTGAGATTAGGAATAGTAAGCATGGAAATATAGATGACACTTCTTCCATGGTCCGAGCAGCTCAAGTTCCTGCGAGTTTGCAATTGAAAGATATTGCATTTCCAATTTCTCTCAGTTCTGCACAGAATTTTTTCAAGCCTCTTACGCCGCCAAATCAACATCAACCTCCACCTCCACCATCTTCAAGACCTATGTCACCATATGCTAAACAAAGACCACCAAGCCCACCTCGTTCTGCCTCCCCTGGATTTTCAAAAGGCCTTATTGACAATTTAAAGAAGAAAAATGAGCATATGAATCAAGAAGTCTCAAAATTGCAAACCAAGGTACATTTCATTGTTCATACCACTTTCATATCTAGTAGTATGTTCTTTATTCTCCGAGCATAACTTGTCCCAATTAAATGAGATTTGTGTATAATTCTTTTCTTGCATAGAATAAATGTTTGAAGCAGAAGAATGACACACAAGAAATGAAGATTCAGCAGCTTCAGAAAATTATTGAAGAGGAATCTTCTAAGCTTAGAGAAGCAAAGTATTTTATTAAATCCATGACAGATAAGGTATCATAATTCTATATTTTGACCCAACTGTAGAACTCAAGTTTATTCAAATTATTCTTGCTTGCACCTTGGAACAATGTTTTATCCAAAATGACAATGAATTGGATTAACTAAAGTCATTGCTTGTTATGATAAGCTTAATGTTTGAAGATGATGGGAAAGAAAAGGAAGTTAATCAGAATATGGTTTAGGGCCTTTTCGGACGGACTTTCAAAATGCTTCTTTGGAGAAAAAAATAAGAAGAAAAATACGAAATTGACTTCTCCATAAGTTAAAATTAGCTTATGCATAAGCTAATCTGGATAAATTATCTCATAGAATTTTCTAAATTTTTATTTTTAACTTATATATGAACTAATTTTGACTTGTGGAGAAGTTAATTTTGTTTTTTTCTTCATATTTTTTTTCCTATAAACCCTTTGGATAGGCTTGTCATAATAAGCCTTTATCATACTATGGTTTAGATTAGCTTCTAGCTTATGAGATCTTTTCAATTGAGATAAGTATTTGATTCCTAACATACAAAATACCCCTTATAAGTTTATAGCCTATAGGGATTTATGAAGAAGTTAGCTGCAAAAAACTTTTGAAAAGTTAAGGTGCGCAAGTTGATTTTACCATATGCCAAAAGTTTAATACATTTATCTCGTTGATTTATTTTATCTGCTTTGCCGTTATTGCTTGTTGAGAAGTTTATATCAAGCTAAACTTGCTTCTGCATTTGGTTTATTTAGTTGAGGGAAGTGATTGAGACTTTGCAATCTGAGATTCCTGACAATGAGACTTTGAGAACCATGCATGCTCAAGCTGAAGAATTTCTTAATGAAGAAAAACATTTGGAACTTTCTTCCTCCCCACTGAGCCTCGAGTCTGAGCCACAAAGTGCACCTGATGTACCTGTCTCGGACAGTAACTCTTCAAAGCTGCAAGAGCGAAGAAAGGAAGGAAATGATGATGCTTCTGGGGTTGTTCCATCCCCAAAAGGAGAAAATACTTTCGAAGAAACCAGCAACTCATCTACATCAAGTCCAGTAGTGACTCCACCAAGCTCAAGAAAAGTTTCAAGATTAAGGGACTCTGGTTTACATGTGACAGAAGGAGAAAGACCAGTCATTGAACAATTTGAGTCAGGTGTTTATGTCACCCTCGTTGTACTACCTAGTGGTTACAAAGTTTTCAAACGAATTAGATTCAGGTACAACAGCTACTTCTTCTCTAACCAATTTCCACATATTCTGTCATTATGTTTATCATTGTATATGTTATCGCTTTTTAGCAGTTTCATGAAAATGTTGAAATCTTTTAAGGTCTTCTATTTCCATTCAGACCACCAATCATATTATATGATATCCGTTTGCTGTTATGAAGTTAGTGTGTGTTTTAATAGCTTCTCAACTTTTTTTTTATCGTTTGTTACTAACTCATATTGATACACACATTCACACACACACACACATATATATATATATATATATATATA
>Ga0099825_1002459_pt1 | contig 24652 bp, 14 predicted proteins | sample SiratroredBW_FD_76838 | JGI IMG/M metagenome (GOLD analysis project Ga0099825, IMG submission 76838) | Root nodule microbial communities of legume samples collected from California, USA - Siratro red BW | ecosystem: Host-associated > Plants > Roots > Nodule | place: USA: California | collected... | reverse complement strand
ACTCCTCCTCCTCCCATTTCAATGTACCAAAACATTTTCTTCTCCCTTTTAATAGAAGTAGTACCATTGTGTGGTGCCCGGAGATTAAGCTATTTGCTGAACTCCGTTCAAAATTTTTTTTTTCTAGTTTTTCTAATTTTAATATTCAATATTATTAGGAGGAAATCTCAATATTTCCCAACAATATTGATAAGCATGATCAAAGGTGCTGATATATAAAGCTTAGCATCTGATGTTAGTTGATCTTATTCCTATACAATTCATACTTTTTTTGTCAACTCTTAGAATTTTACTATTTTACACATTAGAAGGGATGGAAGAATCCTGAACTGCAATGATGTTTGTGTTGGTGGATTGTGTCCAAATGCATAAGTATGCTAGGATTTGTGACTTGGCTAACTCAAGAAGTAGATGTAAAATAGCAGCATCGTGGAGCTGTGTAGTCAATAATCCATTTATATTAAAATCAGCCTAAACACTCATAAACTCACCTGAGATTAAACCTGGTCTTAATTGTGACAGTACAATTGAAAGGATTCGGTGTGATTGTTAGATCTGGAATTTGTGACTCTGTGATTGGGTATGATTCCATTGCTTTTGCTACTGGATGCATTTGTAGTTGTTACTGGGTGTTTCCGTCATTGCCTTCCCAATCCCTTGATTCTGTTGTTCTGGATTGCCCTCAATCTTGTTTATGCTCTTTCAACTGGGTGTTGCTGTAGATACATATGAATATAATGTGTTATTTAATTTAATATTTTTTAAACGTATTGCTAAACACTGTGGGAAGTAACTTGTATCTAATTATGTATTTAATGAAAAAAAAAATATTAACATTTTCTATCAGACCAATATTTATTTTAATTAAGGCAGATGTCTTTAAATTCGTAAATTTTCGTTTTTAATAGCTTAGATACACTATTGTTTCATTAATCAAGGATTGATTGTTATGGCAAAGTGCTCCTAAACAAATTTTAAAAAAAATAAAATTTTGCATGTTTTGAAGTGTATGTATTTTAAGAGATAAGAAAAAGAGACAAAACGAAAAAAAAAATGTAATATGTGATGTAGTATATTGACTTTTTATTTTGGCTTATTGACTTGATCAGCTGAAAGATGAACTTTGCAAGGAGAATTTACAGCTTGCAGGTGAGTTATTAAATTTCTTTTATTTGATATAATGCCATTAATTCGTCGGCGTACTGTTAAATTGTAGTAGAGCCTAAACTATTGCCTTCTACAGAGGAAAATCTTCAAAAGGAACCTCGCATCATGGAACTTAGGAATCAAGTAAGAACACAATCCTATGATTAGTTTGACTTTTTCTTTTCGAACTATGGATGATTACTAAAGTTTCTTCTTCCTCCTATGGAAACAGTGTAGAATAATTCGGACAACTGAGTTAGCTGCCGCAAAGGAGAAACTAAATGAGCTTGAGAAGCAGAAAGAAGAAATATTGAAACTGAATTCGCCAGCATCCCTTATCCAGAGGATTCAAGGTGTGACTTAAAATTGTAGTTTGCAGCAATAGTTCTGGCTATAGCAATTTTATTACTATTGGGACAAAGGGTAGATCTAAATATGATAAACTATATAATATTTGCAGAGTCTGTGAATAAGACTGAAGAGGAATCTGACAATCTGCACCAGCATTTCCTTGACAGAGAGATTGATCTTGCGGCTTTCTTGCAAAAGTACAAGAAGCTACGTACAACTTACCACAAAAAGACTCTCATACATCTTGCTGCTAAAACATCAACAGTATGAGCGCCAATTATGAAATATTAAGTAACATGTATTGGCAAGTACGTATTTGATTTTTGATTCATTATTGTCAATAGTTGACATTGTTCAAAGATACTTGCCACCTATTACAAAGTTGCGGTCGTTGGGATACACCAATCTAATATCAATGAGATTGTTCATATATGTACAGCCTGAGATGAGGTATGTACTCGTCTGCAGACCTTCAACACTATTTGTATGAACTCTGAAGTACATGCTGAGTTCAACATCGCTAATATAGGATTTTAGTGTTGTGTTGTAAAATATAAAACAAATTCTTCTCCTTTTCTTTGGGAGCAACTACAAGTTTCTCAGAACCCATTATATGTTAAGTCCTTGCGAACATTTTACCCGATTCTTCACTTTCGCTATTTTTGTTATAATAGATACAATAACCTTCTTTGGAAAACAAAAATGAAAGAACCTTAAATAAATTGTGATTGGGAAATTTATTTTGGACATGAGAAATGCTCATTTTACATTTGTGCGGAGGAGCACAGGTATATTTTTCCGATATTGTCATCAAATTTGAGGTTGACGTACACATTTCTTGCAAAAGTAAATAAGTGAGAACAAATAATAAACCATTTGTATTGAAATTAAGCAGAGGGAGCGTGAGATTAACTAGTAATAGCCTCCTGTTCCATGGTGATCTTGAGGTTCAGAATCAGAGACCTCAGTGTCTGGTTTATCGCACATAGGAGTGGTGTAATAAAAAGGTTTGAGCATGTATTTGATCAAACTGCGATACACTGATGTAGGATAGTTGAGCTTGACACCAGACTTTCCACCACCAAAGTCAGTGGGGATGTTGCAAACGGTATCTGGAGACGACACCAACCTCACTGAGCATAGTTTTGTGTCCAATTCCTTGCCATAGACATACTTTTTCACACTCAAGTCGTATTGCCCTAACTCATCTGTTGTATCACTTGTATAGTACACAACCCTGCTTCTCTTGTCCATGCATGTTAGGGACACCTTAACTCCTGTTAGTGCAAGCACAATTCACAATGAAAATATGAATATGCAATGTAGGAAAATATTACAATGACAATGCCACAATACCTTTCAGAGGTTTGCCACCATTAACCCATTCGTTCCAGCCCTGGGAGCAGTCCTGGCACATCACTTTTCCACCCACGTAACTCACTGCCGAATCATCCAAAGCTGAGGAACAACCCACCAGCATTGAGGCAATAATGATCATCAAAGCTCTTGGAAACCCCATCTCTTCCTCTCTTTTGATTCACAGGGATATATGGATGAAAGAAGTGAGATTCACAGGGATATATGGCTGAAAGAAGTGAATATATATAGTTGAATTGTTCACAAAAGTGGAAGGGCACTACTATACTATCCGCTTAGGACGTGCAGCCCACTATTCGGCTCCCACATTAATTTATCATATGAACCGATTATCATAATGATCAAGGCAAAACGTTTTCTTTATATTTTTAGAAAATGGAGTAAAATCTTTTATCTCTTCTTAAAAGAAAGAGTAAAATTGATGACTTAGTTGTGATTAGTTTGTAAAGAGTTCAAGCAATTAATTTGTTTTATCTTTTAAGATTTAAGAACGAAAATGAAATTTTAGATTATTGTCCATCGTTATTCAATTAAAAGGGAGGGAATTCAATTTTAAATTTTAAATCCAAGTAGGCTAAGATTTACTATACATGTTTGATACTTAATTAAGTTCTTCCATGTCTTTGTCTTTGCTGAGATTATTTAATGTCTTCAAAATGTTCTTGGCTCCTACCTTTTATTGAGCTTAATAAACTTAAATAAAAAATTATTATTTGCACATATTTTACAAAAGAAAAAAATACAATTAAAATAAATTTTAATTTATAATACACTCAATGTTAATTTTAATCTATAAACAAACATTTTATTTATTTAAACTTTAAAACTGATTAAGAAATTTCCCATTCATGTATCCATAATAAATCCAGTGAGGCCATGAAAGATTATAATAAAGTTAAAAAAAAAACTCTAAACTACTTTTAATCATGGATTAGAAAATACAAGTAATATGTAATGTCCCACAAAACCAAAACTTTATAACGATAATAAAGAGAATACTCATTTTTTTGTTTTCACCTTTATTAATACACAGATAACTTATTATATTTTACGTAAATTTCTTTACATTAATACATAGACGTGGGTAGTAAATTTATTAAATAAAACATATACATGTATGGAAAGTCTGTATTTTTTTATGCCTTCGATTAATTTTTGTAACGATTATTTTAATGAACATTTTAAAAATAATTTTTATGGTTTGGGAATATACAACCTTATTTACGAACATTTGTGAAATATCAATTAAACTACAAAAATACGAATATAGTTTAAACAAATTGGATTTTATAAGAGAACCCAAACAGAAACACATTACGTGATAAATAAAAATAAGTGGAGCAGGTTGCATGGAAGGAATGCATGCATTGATGATGTAGTTTGCACCCAAAATAAGGAATAGATTGTTTGCATGGTGAAAGAACCAAGTTGATTCCAATATCTCTATTAATTCCATTCCATGCATAGTGAAAAACAAAACCAAATATACCAACTTAGATAAAACAAGATCAAACACCCTTTATCCCTCCACCGGAAGAAGAGAGGAGAAGGAGGAAAACACCACCACCAGGTTCCCTCCTCTCTCTTCCTGCATCATACATATATACCTATTCTTACGTAACCTAAACTAAACTAAGCTAAACCCTTCAACAATGAAGATCCTCCACAAAGATTTCGCCCTCAACCAAACGGGAACTGCCAAGCTTGTGGCTGAGGAACCCGACGACGTTTGGGTCCTCTACAACCTCATCCTCCCCGGCGACGTCGTTTCCGCCGACACCACGCGCAAGGTCCACCTCGATTCCTCCACCAAGAAAAACGCAGCGTCACGTGTCAAGCTCACCCTCCACCTCAAAGTCACGCGCCACGACTTCCACAAAGACTCCTCCACCCTCCGCCTCCACGGCCGCAACCTCCATTCCAACCAACACGTCGCCGCCGGCTCCTTCCACACCCTCTCCCTCGAACCCCACAAACCCTTCCTCCTCCGCAAAAATGTCTGGCAAAACGACGCCCTCCAAACCCTAAACGACACCACCCAACAGGAACATTCCAAATCAAATTCCACCTCCGTTTCCGACCTCGCCGTCGTTCTCTTCCAGGCGCACCACGCCGAGATCCATCTCGTCGCAGAAGGAGCCACCACGCACTGCACCAAGGTCGAATCCCCTCCCAGCTCCAGAAAAAACGGAAAAGCTTCTTCGTCCGTGTTCTTCCGCCGAGTGTTTGCGGCGTTGGTGAAGCTCGCGGATTTCAAGGTTTTGAGGAGCGTGGTGGTGACGAGCGAGGAGTTTCGTAGGTTTGCGATGTCGGAAGCGAGGAAGTTGAGGGTACGGTGGATGGAGGACAACAAGACGCGCGTGATGGTCGTGGAGGATGTTGATAGTTTGGAGAAAGTTTTGAGTGACCCGGCGGTGACGGAGTTGGTGAAGGACAGCAGGATTGGGGCGTTTAGGGAGTTGTGGGAGATGGTGTGCAACGATTCGGGCCGCGCGTGTTATGGAACCGATGAGGTGGAGCGTGCGAAAGAAATGAGAGCGATTGAGACACTTTTGATTACCGATGATCTTTTTAGGAACGAGGAAGTTGTTACGAGGCAGAGATACGCGGCTTTGGTGAAATCGGTGAAAGACGGCGGAGGAAAGGCTTTGGTGTTTTCGCCGATGCATGTTTCGACGCCGCAACTGGCGCAGCTCACCGGCGTTGCGGCCATTCTCCGGTTTCCCTTGCCGGATCTCGAACTCCAAGATGGACACGGTGTTAAATAATTTACTGTTTAAACAAACAGGGTTGTGTTGTACAGATTAATTAGTTCTAGTTAATTGTTTCTTTAATTTCATTAATTGTTAATTAATTAGTCAATTAATCTCCGGCTGAAGTCAGGGGAAGTGGATTGTCGATGTTACGTGTTGTGTATGTAATCATTTGTTCTAATTGTTCTTTACCTTCAAAAGTAATTTTCTTTTAAGTATGAATAATGATCAAGTCTTCTCCAACGAGCACGGTACCATTTAAATTAAAAAGCAATCAAATATCACCACGTTCTTAGTTGAATTGGATCCGACCAACATGCAAACACATGCCAAATTTAAAACTGCTCCCTGAAACTAAGAATAATCTTAATCTTAGTGGGGTTTTGGTTGGTCTACCATTTAGTATATTACCTATTCTGTTTAGAGGTTTATGCTATAATATTTTGTGCACAGCAATATTTTGGGACATTCTATTCCAAGTAACTTGGACTAGGATACCGATTTTCTAATAATATATTGTGAGGCTCTTGCTAGCATAAAGCCAAAATTGTTACAGAATAAGTAGAGCGATCTGGACATTGTTGAGATTACTAAGCATAATTTTGCGAAGGAATAATCTTTTGAAATATTTATCAAAAAGCTTAAGGGTAACGTATTCGGATCAAGAAAAATTAGCTAAAAGAAGACGCTTCATTTACCTGGTGAGATAGTTTGATATCTTGAATATTGTATGGATATTAAATTATACTATATAACCCTCTAATAATTATTTTTTAGAATATTTACCTATTTTAATTTATTTTTACAAACATATATACTTCAAAACATACTTCAGAATATAATAAACTCTGGTTTTAAGCTTTTGAGCGATGCTACAACATGAAAGTGTGTGTATGCCATAACATGAAAAATATACCTCAAACACATTAAGATCACTTTGCATATGCTTGTCTTCTGATATAAATTGTGTTTGCATTTATGGTTAATGTTAACTTTAGTATAAATAAAGATAATGAAGATGCTTGTGGAGAGGTTTATATACAATTCTATTAACATAATGAAAAACAACATTCTTAAGATGTTAACTTCTGAAAAATCTCACAGTAAGGAGACTTGAATTAAAGATAACATAAGATATTAATATTATCTCTAATTCAAAATCTTAAAACAACAAATTTGTAAGTATTTAATTTGCTTATTTTTCTTCTATGTGACTTAGAATACACATAATAAATTTCTCACATTTATACTTCGATTGATATTTATAACCTATACAACAAAGTTTTGCTATATTAAAAAAGATACACTATTGTATAAATCTATTATAAAATATACCTCGCTATTTGAGCATTCTAATAAAGTTTGAAAATAAACTACGTGAAACCAAACTTTGACAGGTTTTTAATTAATTATATTTTATTTAGAGTTTATTATTTATTGTTATGACATAAATTTGAAAATATAATGTTAAATTATTATTCAAAATATATATAACCGCAAACTAAACATAAAAGTAATAATATATTACTATTGAAAGATATGTTATTCACAACCCTCTTGCTAATATGGATAGTGAAAAATTCGAAAACCGTAGATGTGTGATAACATTTTTTGGGCAATTGCTTCATGCATCCATCAATAAAACGAAAAGACACAAGTGTCCATATGGGTTAATATAAAAGGAATTAGGGTTTTAGGCAGTTGTTGTTGGCTCGTCGGAGGTGGTGCAATTCATCGTCGTTGTTGTTGCTTAAGGCATTTTGTCATCCTCGTCCCATTTAATTGTTGCGTTTTTTTTTTTTTTGAACGGCGAAGAATATTTAATTTAATTGTTGCGTTTGATTGTTGTAAAGAAAAATTTAGGTTGGATTTGAGTGAAGAAGCTTTACTTTGATTAGGGGGTGTCTTGTGGTGTTAGAAGGTTGAGTTACAGTGGTATGTGGTGATTTCATGCAGGTTTTTTTTCGTTTCCGAAAAGTGAATTCTAGAAAACATGAAATTTCATTTTCGAAAAACATTTTTCATGTTTGGAAAGTCAAATTAAGCACAATCCGAAACATATTTCTAGAATGAAATTTTTGAAGCATATTTATGAAAAACAGTTCTTAAAAAAATATACTCTGGAATTTTCTTTTTAGAACATATTTTGAAAAATACTTTTCGTAACCCTAAAATTGTATTCCGAAAAAGTAATTCCAAAATATCTCATTCATAGTCCAAAACTGAGAAGGGTAGAACTGTCATTTTAAAAACTTGATGGGGGTGCCGGAAACAATTAATGAGGCACAGGAATCAATTGCCTATTTTTTTTTAATTCAAATTAACTTTTATATATAGGTTGATTAATTTAGGCCCAACCCAGGAAGTCACCTTTTACGTCAAGTGATGTGGCTCTAAGTGTAATATGTCGGAACTAAGCCATGACATAAAGTGTTATTATAGCACCTTATTCATTTTCTTCCTCACATTTGCACTTCACAAGAGAATGTGTGATTGGATGTTTATTTTTCAAGCAAACTAACTTCAACTCATTTTGGTTCATAGCAGTGTTTCAATCATCCCTTCCATTCCTATACGCTTAGTTTTTCATCATGGACATTTTTATTCGATCACATTTCTCTTTACAAGTGTCCGACATAAGTTATTGAAATAAGTGTTTTATATTTTATTTTATTATTAAAGTTAAAGATTGATTTTTAAGATTTTAAAGAATCCATGAATATTGTTACAAATTATTGTTGTTTGTTGATATTCAAATTTGGAATTTTTTCTAAAAAAAATAAACTTTTAAAAAATATATATATAGTTTAGCCCCTATCAGTAAATCTGTTGAATTGTTTAAAATGACGAAAGACTAAATGATTTTAATCACTAGGAGTAAATATTTTAATTTCTTTAAAATTATAGCAACTAAATGTTTCTATAATTTTATAATTTTAAACAATTTAAAATGTTTATTTCAAAAGTAGTAATATTAGTTAAAAATATAAAAAAATATGTCATATTGGTTAAGAATATGAAAAGATAGTTGATGAGTTTTTACCATTTGTTTTATAAAATGGAAAACCTATTAATGAGACTTATTGTCCATTGTTTATTGTCTAAATAAGAGATGTCATGAACTTGAAAATGTAAATGGTCACTTATTTATCTTTAAAATCCTCAAAAGTTGTACAATAGAAACACGACATGATAAAATATTAAACATATTAATTGTGTTGCTTATAAAAAGGTGACAAATAGTTTAAAAGAAATTATATGTAATGTTGGTGTGAAAAAAACAGAAAAATCACAATAAAAAGAGTTATCTAACAAACATCTTATAAAAATTCAATTATCTAACACTTTAAACAACACTAGATAAAAATTCCATTATCTAAAAATTTAAACAGTTATTTAATAGTAATAATATCATCAGTTCAAACACAAGTTATAAATAAGCTCACTTACTTTATAAAACACTCTCAAATTGAGAGCTATCTACTTATATTTTTTTCCATGGGAGGAAAAACTTTTATATGTAAATCACCACTTGATTGCTTGTCTACAACTCATTCTTAAAAAACTAGTCACAATTATCTTACAAGGTTTTAACTCAATTTAGAATAATAATTATGAGACCAAAATAATGTTATGTTCAATAAACATACATGAAGTAAAAAAAAAACTATATTGTAATAATTATATATTATACTTATATGGACTTACAACACTGAAAATAATAATAAGAAAAATATAATCCTTCTTACTAAGATTTTGTGTAGCTTCTACTAATATCTAAGTTTAAAAAACTATTTTTCATAAAGAAAGATTGAAACTAGTTAGAATACGATTATACTTGTAAAAACTTAAATAATAACCACAATTCATGCTTAATTTTTTTCAAAATTACAAATTGTCTGGTTGATAAGAAAAATATCTTATGCTATTTATGAACTTAAACACAAGAGAATCACGAAATAAAATAAATTTGTATCTTAATATATTGTTTATGGTTTGAAGATGCGGTAGAAAAAACAAAAGTAAATGTGTCCGATACATACTACTACGAAAACATATTTTTTTGTTAAGTGTAATAGCAGAATAAATGACTTTCCATGAACTTTAACATTATGCAAGAACCATTTTGTATACTCAATATTAAGAAAAAAAATACTAATTATACCTATTAAAAAATGGACAAAAGATTGGGTATACTCAGCCCCAAAAGTTCTTCATCAGTAGTTATTCATGTTGTGGATTAAAAAATTTAGAGTAACATATTAGTATATCCATAAATATAAAGTAGAATTCTTACCCCAATAAATCAATTATGTGAATTTGGTTAGACTCAAATTTTTTAATGACAAGAGTGACAAGTAAAATAATAAATAAGAAAGGAAAAAACAGGAGATAGTCCAAAAAGGTTCTGCTCTGCAAGCAGCAGCAGGTACCACAGTCTTGCCCTGACAGTGCATGACAACGGATGTCCTTTATTGGGTTCTGTTCCCCTCCATTTTTCATCACATACAAAATCTATAACTCAAACAAACGTTACTTTTTACACATCAATAACTTTCCTAGTAAAATAAGGACTTACTGCTTCTCTAATTACCCCAATCAATATTAAATTTGTACCTTTAACGTCACTTTCTATCTTTTTCAATCTTGGTAATTGCCATGCTACAATTTTCAAATTTCAATCCAACTTTGCCCAAGCATCCATAATCACATTCAGATTGGTAAATGATGTGTGAAACAATTTTACCATAGGTTAACATAATATTATAGGTATCATACGAACAAGTTAATTAGTAATTTAATGTAACAGATAAAGAAGAAAATACAATTAAAGAAATATACTAATAATTTTTTTTAATAGAAGTTTTCTTTTAATTTTCTTTAATTTACACGTGTAATATTTGACTTAAAGACTTAAGAAGTGAGAGAAAAGAGACCAGGTTCCTTACTTTCTCTCTCTCTCTCTCTATTGTTTCTCTCTGTAGAAGACTCAATGCACCAACAGCGTCGTCGTGGTCGCTATTGAAGAAGAAGAACCAAAATGCGGGCCTGTGTTTCCCTGTTACTCGCCTTAGCCACCGTCGCGTTGGCGGCGACGATGGTGCACGGCGGTTTCTCGGGGACATTTCTTCCTCTGGAACGGGCCATTCCTCTGAACCAACCAGTGGAGTTAGAGGCGCTGAGAGCTCGCGACAGAGAACGCCACGGTCGAATCTTGCAAGGTGTATTTGGTGGCGTAGTCGACTTCGCCGTCCAAGGAACCTCCGATCCTTACGTCGTTGGGTACGGGTAATTCTTTTTTTCGCTTTCAAATTTCCTCGTGTATTTCTTGTTCCTCTTAATATTCCGTTTTCGTTATGCATTTTCCGTTGCCGTATTTGCAAGAAGAAGAAAGAAAAGAAAGAGGAATAGCTTTATAGAGTGTTTACTTGAGATCATTGTATTATATTATGATGATGATATTAACGGCTAAGAAGTTAGGAGTAGCAAATAACACGTCCTCTTGAACCTTGGGGTTAATCTTGGTTTTCTTTTTTCAGGCTGTATTTCACGAAAGTGAAGTTGGGAACTCCCGCGAAAGAGTTTTACGTTCAGATTGATACTGGAAGTGACATATTGTGGCTGAATTGCATGACTTGCAGTAATTGCCCGCAATCTAGTGGGTTAGGGGTGAGAATTTGATGCTTTTAGCTGTTGTCATTTAGTGTAACATTTATTTTTGTGGATGAGAGTGTAATGATTTGATCCTCTTGTTGGTGTTTTTGTATGTATGCACTCTACAGATTCAGCTGAGTTTCTTTGACACGGCCGGCTCATCCACTGCTGCGATTGTTTCCTGCGCTGATCCAGTATGTTCTTATGCGGTTCAAACTGCGACAAGTGAATGCTCTTCTCAGGCTAATCATTGCAGCTACACTTTTCAGTATGGGGATGGAAGTGGGACAACTGGTTATTATGTTTCTGATACGATGTATTTTGACACAGTCCTGGGACAGTCATTGATTTCTAACTCTTCTTCTACCATCGTTTTTGGGTGAGTCCTTATACTTCTGTGGATAGTCATGTGTGAGTTTGGGGATGTATAGAGATCAGAGCTGGTTCATAGGGGGTCAAAGGAGCGTAGTTTTTGTGTGTGAAGATTATGCTCTGAGCTTAGTAGCAACCATTGTAATAATATAATACTGTGGATCAGGGTAACACCAATTGCATAAAAATATTGCCAAAAGGTAATTTTTTTAAAGGGAGAGAAAAGGTAACACTGACACAATATGGGCTGTTTATTTTGAGTTTGTTCGCTATTTTACCTCCTCTTTCTACTGTGATAGCTTGCACACTTACTCCCTTGTTTATGTTAAGATGGATATTGAGTTTAAATGAAGCTATTGGGATTATTGTTTGGAAACAGGTGTAGCACCTACCAGTCTGGGGATTTGACCAAAACAGATAAAGCAGTTGATGGAATTTTTGGGTTTGGCCCTGGTGCTCTATCTGTTATATCACAATTGTCATCACAGGGTGTGACACCCAAAGTTTTCTCTCATTGCCTAAAAGGAAAAGAAAATGGAGGAGGTGTGCTAGTTTTCGGTGAAATTTTGGAGCCAAGTATTGTTTATAGCCCACTTGTCCCATCACAGTATGTTCTCTCTTCTGCATTCTTTTTCCAAGTTTACTTTACTCTGTTGATGGACATATTTTTCCTTAATACTAAAGTACAGGCTCTATTCATTTCCAAGAAAATTATGAAACTAGGTACTTGAATTATTGTTAAAGATTACTTAGTGTGTTTGGATACTAGTTAGGAAGTTGAGTTGAGTTGAACTCAACTAAACTATGCCTACAAGTTTGACATTTTCTTAGATCCAGTCAGAAATAAAATTCACCTCCAGTTGACTTAAAAACTATGATGATTTGCTTTTGTATCAACTCCAATTGAGTTGAACTTAGCTTAATTTTCTAAAGAAAATCTAAGCACGCACTACCTTTTGGTTTAGCTGGAGTTTGAGCTGAATTTTGTTTTTGTTTCTATCTAGAGGTGAAAAAAAAGTGCCAAACATGATGACACAACATTCTATGGAAAATGAAAGTTGGTTTGGTCTCCCAACTGGTATCAAAACATTCCCTTAATGGTAGACAATTATGAGATAGTCAGTCTTGAATTTAGCATATCAATTTGCTAGTTAGATTACACGTTGTTTACAATGAAACATAAAATCAGTGGTGCTAGTTGACATCTTAAAAATATTAGCCAAATAGTGGTTGTTTTGTACCCATAGCTAACACGAAGTTTCTGAATTTTCTTTTTCTTGCATTTTATCAATCTATGAGGACTGCTCATAAAATTGTAATCTCTTATCCTCGATTGCAATTTTCTGAAGGGTAATTTACTTCTTTTTCATTGCTTTTAGCCAAATATGTTGATTTTGGCCAGTATTCTATTTATAAAAGCAATGGCTTTAGTTTGTATATTCAAGTTCATGCCTTTAGCGGAGAAGGATAAAACTTTCTTGGTTTCTCAATGTGATATTGTTGTCAAGGGCTCAGCCCTCTCCTTACCAAGACAGTTTATTTTCATGAAGCGCACCGTTACGTGTCATACCCTTGTTTAATGAGCATGACTAAACCTGGAAGTGGTAAACCTCTTTTCAATTTTTGGGGGTTTGAAACCTTGCATTATGAGCTATTTATTCGGCAAAAATTGTAATAAAAACGACCATAGATGATAGCACACAACAAACTTTGTTGATTTAATGAAATAAGTTTTTGAATTAAACATAATACTTAATATTGCTTATTCAGTTGCCAAATTACCAGCAGTTTGATCCTAGGATCACCGGACTGACCCCTAGTGTCCTAAGGCGTGCCCTGGGACATGGGGTAGATGTGGTAATCTCAAGATCAGTTCCCACAAAGTTGAAATAATGCTTGGCCTGCGGAAGCTATGTACTGCGAACACAAATTAGTTCTTGGTCGTTAGATTTGGGATTCTGTGTGGATCATGTCCATGGACAAAAAAAAAGTTATATATATATATATATATATATATATATATATCAGTATATTTCTATGTTCTATGTCTCGCTTTTTATTTGTCTAATTCTTTGGTGAAATTTCAGGCCTCATTACAACTTAAATCTTCAGAGCATTGCTGTTAATGGACAACTTCTCCCAATTGATTCAGGTGTATTTGCGACAACTAATAATCGAGGAACTATAGTTGACACTGGAACAACATTGGCATACCTTGTTCAAGAAGCATACAATCCTTTTGTTGATGCTGTGAGTTTACTCTTACTTAAAATTTGTGGCACTACAGTATGCTGTGGCCAATTTCTGTGGTTTTATCATCCAAATGTACTTGAGTACATAAAATCTGACATGGCCCGCCACCCTAATATAACAAATGGTAATGTAACAGGAAGATCCTTCTGTCTAAACCAGAAGATTAGGCTGTTCATTTGAGGTTGTCCTCCCTTTTCAATAGGGCCCTAGTTAATTGAATGATCAATCTCCAAGGATGGTTTTAAAAAATCTATATGATAAGCTATTTACGTGCCCATTAAACTGTTTACCCAAGCTCTTTGGAAAAAATCACATTGACCAATCGCCAACTTCAGAATACAAGAGATAATTTAACATCTGCAAGACCCTGTCTTTTTTTCTAAAACAGGGGAGTTGCTGCTACTTTTTCCCTCAAACTAAATTAATAGAGTGAGTATGAAGATGGTACTTTCATAGGAAACTTTTCAACTTTTGTTACTACCATATATTAGTGTAGACCCTCGCCATATGATGAAGTTATAAAGAGGCTTATAACGTTGTGCTGTATTAGAAGAGGTTGACTCATGAGTGTCCGTAAGTGAACTTTGTTATGGAATTTGATTCTCAGAAATGTTTGCTAGACAAATTGTCTATGCAGATTGGATTATGTAGTTTTCTTACTTTATTATCTACTAAGACCCAAACACAAAACTTTGTCTCACTACGTCCTACTAGCCTACTACGAACCTTATCCACATGCTTGTGTCATTTACAGTCATGTCATTTCTGACTGCCTTGTGTAGCTGGCAAGTCCACATTTGCTGATGGCTATCGGCATCATATGTTGACTATCCACATCAGCATACAGCCAACAACATATGTGATTTCCATGTCATTTATTGGTTGCCACCTCACTTATGATTTCCGTGTCATCTGTTGACCTGCAACATTTTCATTGGTAGTACATTATTGGATTTGACAAAGTTGACTACTGACTTAGACTACAACATTTGGCTTTCATAGCAAGAGTTGTTTGGCTTCCGATTCACATTTTGGTTTAAGTTCCCTTCAAAATGCATTTTCTCAAACTTTAGAACTTGCCTGATATTTTTATTAAACATGGTTTTGTGTTAGAGTTTTTCTCTTGTGGTTTTTGTTAACAAAATCTGGTATCCACCTAAGAAGTCCAACCGATTACACCAAATTTTGATTCCATGTTACATGCGCATGTTATTAAATGAAAAGACTACTGTTACTGTAGTTGTTTTATCAGATAGGATATGATCTGAAAATTGTAATGCCCTCCTATATAGGGAGATGTTTCAATATGCATTGGATGCTGAAAAGTGAAAATTTCTTGTTGCAATTTTTTGCCCCAAAATCGTGTTGAAGAGAGGGCAAACAAATTCTTGAGCATATTTATCATGCATTTAAAATTTTAAGAAATTGTATATCATGTACTGATGTTGAATATCTATACGAATGTGTAGATAACTGCTGCTGTGTCACAGTTCTCCAAACCCACTATTTCAAAAGGAAACCAGTGTTATCTGGTATCAAACAGGTTATTTCAATTCAATGTTAATTTTTTAACAAAGATCTTTAAATTCTTTCATCATAATTCTTTTTTGGCCCTATTACAGTTTGAGGATCTCATTTGAATTTATGCTTATTCAGTGTAGATGATATATTTCCTCAAGTCACTTTAAACTTCATGGGTGGGGCATCTATGGTTTTAGATCCAGAACATTACCTCATGCATTATGGTTTCCTTGTAAGTATGTTTATTTTTAGTTTGGTCACGTTATTGCCTCTTCTATCTTGCCGAAGTAGGAGAAATTATTTTCAAATTCATATCACTGATAATAGGCTGATGTACTAGCTTGATTTCACAGGATGCTGCTTCAATGTGGTGCATTGGCTTCCAAAAAGGGGACCAGGGATTCTCAATTTTAGGAGGTTAGAAGCTGGAAAAATTATTTAAACAGTAAAATCTGCATGGAGTCTGAAGAAAAACTCACTTTTTCAAAATTGATTATGAAATGGACTCTTTAGTAAGTTGCATAAAAGATCTTCGTTGATAAATATCTTGTCTTCAACTGTAGTAAACACTATTACACAGTTATTTCTTTGAGAATTCGTTTTGGTAGGCTGAATATGAGATTAGCAAAACTGAAAACACATTTAAGGTATGTCACAAAAAACCTTAGCTGTTTATTTTCAGTAGACATTCAAATGAGATTTTAAAATATGATAAAAATGGTTAGATTCTGTGCTGTCACGATCTAATTAAAATTTTTTTCGGAGACTTAATTTTTTTCAATTTCATATTTGTGTCAATTATGCATAAAATTATTTGGTCAGCAAGTGGATCAACCAAGTTTTTGGTTCTTTTGCAGATCTTGTCCTAAAAGATAAGATATTTGTATATGACTTAGCTAATCAACGAATTGGATGGGCCAATTATGACTGTAAGTTCACTGAAGTAAGTGAATCTTTCTGCATGTATTGTATTTTTACTTTGTCATAATCTTGAGTTGGTGGTCAGGTTCCTTGTCTGTAAACGTCTCTATGGCCACGAGCAAGAGCAAGGATGCATACATCAACAATTCAGGACACGTGAATGTGGGCTGCTCCCACATAGGCACTTTCTCCAAGTTGCTAGCAGCAGGCATTGCTGCTTTCCTTGTGCACATAATTTTAATGGAGTTTCCATTTTTGTAAACCGCTACCAGGAGTCAAAGATCATTCTTTGAAGCTTACATGGATTGGCTGATGTTTTATTTGTTATCAGCATACCCTTGGATTGAAACGGGAGGTGGTTGCTGTTTTCTGCGCTATATTTAATTTCATTTAATTTCATTGGTATCCTTAGCATGCTGAAGATGAGGATCTCATTACAAAGGGTCTTTCTTGTTGGGAACTGGCGTTGTAGACTAGTTTATCTCTGGAGTAGATGAAAGTTGTAGTATTTATAAACTACTCTGATTACATAAAACAGTTTACTTGTGATTTTCAGCACAGGATATGGGAATGTCATATTCTTGGAATTGTGTTCATATTGTCACCAATGGACGGATGTGTACCCTGTGCTGCAACAAAATTGTCAAACCAATGTAAAGAAAGACTAACAATATTGTTTTTGCATAGGTTGTTGGTTATCTTTGTTCTTCTATTCCTAAATCAGAGTTATTCCTAAATCAGAGTTGCTTATGGAGATTTCTTAATTGTATTTTTTCTTTTCATTAATGTTACTAAATATATATATATTTTTTTTACTTTCTTATCCACATAATTTTTATGTTTTGGTTTATATCTTAAAAAAATAGTTTTAGTATTTATCTACAATTATAAAGAATAAAACTATATATATATAAACATGCACGCGTATGTGTGAAGATTACACAAAATATATTTATAATTATTTTTAATAATTACGTAATGATTGTATGTTTAGAGTTTTAATAAAAAATATTTTATTTATAACGTTTTTATTATATTAAAATATTATTTATATTTTATATTATTCTTATGTTATGTTACTTTTATCTGTTACTATATATACGAAATGATATATTATTCTGATATGCTATTCTGATATGCATTATTCATTTTCTTTTCTAACTACACAACACATCATTTATTATTTATTTTAACTATCATTATCATTTTTTTACAACAGTTTTATCTACTTTTAAGAAAATATAAACAAGTGGAAGGTTTCTTTTCACTATTACTATATTATAAGAATTGTGTGTGGGAATCTTACATATCCATTTATAAATGTTATGTAGCCTCTAGATATGCTTGTTATTTAACATGCATATTAACTTTGATTTTGTCAAGAGATTATGTGGCTAGTGTTGTGAGTCCACCAATGAAGAAAAAAAAAAAAAAACATAGCACAAGGTCTTACTCAGCTTAATTTAAGCAGATTAGTGGATAATGAAAAGAGCCTACACAACGACTAACAACAGAAGGAAGCTAAGCGTTTCCTTTGTTGCCTTTCGTGCATGTTTGAAACAGTCATCCTCTTATTCCTCACTCATTCTACATTATGCCTTCCCTTTTCTTCTGCCACGCGCCCATCATTTCTAACAAAATTCCACCAACTTTCTTTCTATCACATTTTAACATTCCAACTCTTTTCGCCTAAACCTAAAAATATTACCCCATTTCTAAACTATACAAAGACATAATTACATATCCACTAATATCATTATTAACAACCACACTTCTTTAAATGTACACCATTAATTATCATTGCCAAAATAGTCTATGATGGCTAGCAATACAAATCACCCATTTTGACTGTGATAACAAAATATCATGTTTTTTCTTTTTCTACTAAACCATACTATTAAACACATTTTTTTCAAAATGATATATAATAAAATCCATATCAATAAACAAATCATTTCGGGCCAAGAGCCACATTTTCTACAAACGACAAAATAGTATTCCAAAATTTGCAGTAAATTGATTTATGTATAGTTTCTGAAAAATAGTTTCAGTATTTTATTTAAAAAAAGAAGTGGTAAGATAATGAAGCAAAGCAAACCTATCCGAAGTTATGTGTTATTGTTGTGATCGAGAAGATCTAAAATGACAGCCAACCAGGCAGGCCTAAGGCATTGACGATTCGTCAGCCAACCAGGCACGGCTAAGGCATTGACGATTCGTCGTTGAGGTGCGTAAAAATTGCAAAGAGGAGTGTGGGTGACACTCGGGCAAGGCGCGTGGGAATGGAGAGGATGGTTTATAGTATCCAACGGCCATGCATGCGGAATCCTCCTACACTCACTCACTCTCACACACACCAACCTCTCTCTCTCTCTCTGTCCTTCGCCAATATCAAATCGTATCACACACTTTCCCTCTTCCTTCTTCTCTCACTCACATCACCACCACCAACGTTTCTTTCTTCCGTTTCACAAAACGCCGTAACAATCTTCTGCGGTCGCACCTTCTCCTTTCGTTCTTACTCCTTCCTTAATCAGATTCATCCATGGCGGTTCCTCCTTCAGTCGCCGCCTCTCCGGCGTCGCTCTACGTTGGCGACCTCCATCCTGACGTCTCCGACAGCCACCTCGTTGACGCATTCTCCGAGTTCAAGAGCCTCACTTCCGTTCGCGTCTGCAAAGACTCCTCCACCGGCAAATCCCTCTGTTATGGCTACGTCAACTTCGTTTCGCCTCAGGACGGTGCGTTTAGCCTCCATTCACCTTTCTTCCTTTAGGTTTTACGCATTTGTGCTCTGTTTTTTCTTTGCATGTAATCTTGATCTTCGTTTGTTTGTTTGTTTGTTTCTGGATTAATTAATTTCTCTTGATGATATTATATATAAACACTTTGCTTGAATGAGAGAGAGCGACGGAGGTCTGTTGATCGAGATCTCTGAGTGTGTTTTTCGTGTTAATGAAATGGTGTTTGCTATAGCGATTCTTGCAATCGAGACTAAGAATCATACGTTGCTGAATGGAAAAATGATGAGGGTGATGTGGTCGCGTCGCGATCCTGATGCGAGGAAGAGCACTATTGGGAACTTGTTTATCAAGGTATCTGGTAGACAGAGCTTTCATTTGAAAATTGAAATAGTTAAGACATTGTTTGGTTCTTGGTTGTTTCTGAAGGGATTCTTACTGAGAGTTTCTTGTGTGTTGGCAGAACATTCCTGAATCGATAGATAATGCTGGACTGCAAGATATATTCAAGAAATATGGGAATATTTTGTCCAGCAAAGTTGTTACAACTGACGATGGGAAGAGCAAAGGATATGGGTTTGTTCAATTTGAATCGGAGGAATCTTCACGTGTTGCTATAGAGAAGCTGAATGGCTCTACTGTTGGTGATAAACAGCTGTATGTGTTTTTTTTTATCAGTTGTATGTGAAATCCTGCATGTATCATCATTTAATGTCTGTAATTTGCATTCACTTTCTGCATGCCTATTATTTTCTGATATTAACTATAACCTGATTATGACTATGGCCAGATATGTTGGGAAGTTTGTAAAAAAATGTGATCGCATTTTGCCTGGCGCGGATGCTAGATATACAAACTTGTACGTGAAGAATTTGGACTTGGATATTACAGAAGCAAGACTGAAGGAGAAGTTTTCCTCTTTTGGGAAAATTGTAAGCTTGGCTATTGCAAAAGACCACAATGGGATGCCCAAGGGTTTTGGCTTTGTGAACTATGATAACCCAGATGATGCTAAAAGGGCAATGGAAGAAATGAATGGATCACAATTAGGTAGTTTATGCACTATACTGCATAGGTTTTCTGCAGGGTAATGTTGAAATTTCTTGATGTATAATTCTGTATATTAAGTAGTTTTGATTTTTCATAAACAGGTTCTAAGATTCTGTATGTAGCCAGAGCGCAAAAGAAAGCTGAGCGCGAGCAGATCTTGCACCACCAATTTGAGGAGAAACGGAAGGAACAAATATTGAAATACAAGGTGATTTCCATGCCATTCTCACATACTTAACTTGTCATTTATGTTTTAGCTGTCTTAGAGTTTCGTCATTTAACTTCAGGGATCAAACGTTTATGTGAAAAACATTGATGACAATGTAAGTGACGAAGAACTGAGGGATCATTTTAGTGCATGTGGCACTATAACTTCTGCGAAAGTTATGCAAGATGATAAAGGGATAAGTAAAGGGTTTGGCTTTGTCTGCTTCTCCACTCCTGAGGAGGCCAATAAAGCTGTGAACACTTATCATGGTAAGCAAGTTAAGTCGATGATAAGATTGGATCTGCTCCAGTTTTTAGATAAATATTCTAGCCATATGAAACAGGGATGCAAGTGCTTACTTATATTTCAATAAACTAATTTTAAAGAAATACTATGATATATTGTTATTTATTGGATTTAAGTTATTATACAGTGATCTTAACCTACAAAAATTTAAGGGATGAAAAGACCCCATTACTTCTGCATTTTCTTATGCAAGCTCGTTTTAGAGAAGCCCTTTCCAGGCTTGTATATGTGACAAGCAATCCTACTTGGTAACACATATAAAGGATATCCGTAAATCTGAAAATATATTTTATATTTTGTCATCAATCGCTATTTGATATTGGTTTGGAACTGATGTTCTGATCTAAAAGTCTTCCTTTCTGCCTCTTTACATGTCATTTTAGTGAAAATTTTATGTAAATGCATTGCATGTATGATTGAACAAACTTTTCTGTAAGCAGTTTTAAAAGAAAAAGAAAATGACTTTCTCTATAAATTAAAATATGAGAAAACTACAAATAACTTATATATAAGTTAATTTTAGTAGAGAACCTTATTTCATTTTCCTAAAATTTTTGTAAGTTTGTCCAAATAAACCCATATTCAATGTAGTTAGAATTGTGCTATTCGAATCACCATTTGATTTGAAAATCCTCCTCTTCGATGATTAGAATTGTACTATTCGAATCACAGTTTGATTTGAAAATCTTCCTCTGCGGTATATATAGAAGGATGAAGGATGACTCAGTTTTATAACTTGAATCGGAACTGAATCGCGTGATTCGCGATTCAGCACCTGCCGCCCACTATTCACGATGTCTAAGATTGTGTTAAGTAAAAGAGGCGTGACGCATGAAAAACGAAATGAAGAGTCACGCGTGAAATACCTCTTCTATTGGAACGACTGCTGCTGCCTATATATTGAGAATGGCAAAAGAAAAAAAAAAAAAAAACGGATGAAAAGAAGAAAGGCCGAAAAGAGAATGTTATTGTGCTGCTACTGTGTGAAGAAGTCACGCCGACGAAGTGAGAGGCACAGACGCGGAGAAGAATCGTTAGGCACAGTGAGAGAGGCGGAGAAGGGGTGAGAGGGAGGACGGTGATTCTTTCTTTGACTTAATATTATAGAATAGATTATTACAATATTTTACAATGCCATGCAGATCTTTTTTTTATTTTCTTTACTAAAATCAATTACTATTTAAATCAATGTATTATTATTCTTATATTTTTTGATTTATTAGAAAAAAGTTAATTATTATTTGAATTAGTATATGAATGCTATTTATTCTTTTTATTTATTTCTTTTCTTATACAAAATTATTGGTAGGTTAAATATTCTTCTTATTTTATTTGTTTAGAAAAATATTCAATTATTTGTTTGAATTAGTATATGATTATTATATTTTTTTTTCTTTTTATTTTTCTATACAAGATATATATTGTTTAAGGATTCTGATTATTTTATCTAGTAAGGTTAATAAAAAAGGAAAGCTATATTTCAGCCTTTGAGAATGAAATTGAAGAAATGTTTGAACAAGAAGAGGATGAACTACAAGAGAATATCATATTAAAAAAAGGATGAACTAATTGAGATTGATCTAAGATATGACTAATGAAAATATAAGATTAGAATGTAAATTTAAAAGTAGGAAATAGTAACTAAATTTTATCATTATGTCTTGTTCTTATGGGTTAAATACTTCATTTTTGCATATAATATTTTTAATAATTTTTCTTATGTCTCTTACTTTTCATGTATATTTATTATTCATAATATACTGTTCGTAATAAATGTAAAAGGATTTACGACTCCAATCTGAGATTCCACAACCATGCCCACATGTAACACTATTTGTCTGCAATGCCTTAATTATGTTTAAGTTGATGTTATGTGCCACAGGATTCATGTTTCATGGTAAACCACTGTATGTTGCCCTTGCTCAGAGGAAAGAGGATAGGAAAGCACAATTGCAGCTTCAATACACACAGCAAATAGCAGGACTAACCGGACCTTCGGCTACCATTATCACTGGTGGATATCCTCCTTATTATTATGCAGCTACTAGTGTTATTTCACATGTGCCTCCTCGAGCTGGGCTGATGTATCAACCTCTTGCATTGAGGCCGGGATGGGGGGCTAATGGCTTTGCACCCCCTGCTAGATCATTTCAACAGTCATCTGCTCCCGCAGTGAGTAAAAACTGTTTTGGAACTGAAAAAATGCTTGAATTTAATTCACTTTTTTCATGATTTTTAGAATGGATCAAGATTTTTTGGCATGAAGGAACTATATAGCCACATTTGTTTACTTGGAAAACTAGTCCTGTTTCAGTGAAAGTTGTAATGAATGAATATATATGTATTTCTTTCACAGGTTTCTAACAATAATAGGCAGCATAGGCAAAACAGGGGCAGGTTGAATGGGCATTCAGCATCACAGGGAAATACTAACTCTGGTACTTATTTGCAACAAGGCCAGCAGACTTCTCAATCGATGATCTCTCCAAGAGAGTCAAGTGCTCAGCAGGTTTTCCTTTTCTTTTTGTTGGTTTTTAGCTCCCTTTTCTGTTTGCTTTGCTGTAATAAATGTCATTTCAGTGAACATACTCAAAACATATACAGTGGTGCTAGTGCCTCTTGTTTTTAGAAACTAAACTTGAAATCAGGACCAGTAAAAAATTGTTTTCTGTTGTTTAGTTCTCAATATAAAACAATTAAGAATAGTTGGATTTCATTTCAATACAAGCCAATCCCTTTCTTTACTTGTGTCGAAAGTTCTTATTTCTGAAGTTTCTATCTTTCGAAGAGAACCGGACAGCCTAAGTACATACCCAATGGACGCAAGCGTGACACGGAAAAAGGATCTGGTTCAAATTCTGGTAGAGGGTCCCAGGGGCCAGAAATGTTGCATAGCTTGCTTGCTGGTGCTACTCCCGAGCAGCAAAAAGAGATACTCGGAGAGCATCTTTACATGCTTATTCAGAAACTAAAGGCATAACAATCTACTATTCTCTTTTGCTTTTTGTTGTTGAAGGTTAAGTTTTAAAATTCTTAGTGTGTTTACTGTGATATCTTGAGCAGCCTAGCCTAGCGGCAAAAATAACAGGGATGCTTCTGGAGATGGACAATGCAGAGTTATTGGTTCTCCTGGAATCGCCGGAGTCTCTTTCTGCAAAGGTGGAAGAAGCTGTGCAAGTGCTTAAGAACTCTAAGACCAAAGTTTCTGGCCAGGACGTACTTCATTCAAATTACCTTTCAGCTGAAGTTGCAGTGAACTAAAGAATTTAACCTGATATTTTAGTTTGAGCATAGATCACGAAGGGCCTCCAAGAACTCAGAAATTTGAGACATTAACTTTGACATTGCCTTAGAGTGTTTCTTCTACAGTATATTTCCTATGAAAAAGAACTTTGCGTCTTCCGGCTTTAGGTTTGACAAGATTTGGTAGTGACGATGAGAATCTTGGTTTTGATTACAGGGTTTACTTCGATGAATCTTGGTTAATATTTTTCGTTTCCTATTCATATGCTATTTAAACACACATGTAGGGTATATTCCACACATGTAACCAATTTTTAATCAACTATAATATGCAAAAACATTAATTTACCTTTGTAGTTTTGATTATTTAGCCTTCAAATCTTTGTAGCCTTGCACTCTACCACTTACCCCAGTGTCTTGGCCCTTGGATTAGAACATTCTTCTGGATCGTAAACTTCAATGACAAATTGTCGCATAGAGTTTAATTTAATGTCTGCTGAAGTCATACATATAGATAATCATTTCTCTTGTAATAATTAGAAATAGACCATGATCAAGTAAATTCCTGAAGTTTGTTTAGGGAGTTTATCTAAAATTTCTCATCACCTATGTACTAATATCTTAAAATTTAGGGTTAGGAGAGTATGATTATATATATATATATATATATATATATATATATATATATATATATATATATATATATATTTTTTTATTATATATAAATTTTATATTTTTTTTTTTTTTTTTATATT
>Ga0099825_1002453_pt1 | contig 24672 bp, 12 predicted proteins | sample SiratroredBW_FD_76838 | JGI IMG/M metagenome (GOLD analysis project Ga0099825, IMG submission 76838) | Root nodule microbial communities of legume samples collected from California, USA - Siratro red BW | ecosystem: Host-associated > Plants > Roots > Nodule | place: USA: California | collected... | reverse complement strand
TTATTTACTGTATAGGAAAAGGAGATAAATTAGTGTCATTATAAAAATTAAATAATTAGTAATTATGAAGACTTTTAACGTGACTAATCCACCCATTCCAATCAAGGCAAAAGAAACAGAAAGAACACTTGATCCTCATTTCAAGCCATCCAACACAAAAGCCACATTTATATACAAGCTTTACAATGCAAAAACTATTTTAGAAAAGATAACTTCTTTCTACAATAAAACAAGATTAAATTTTAATTATTTAATGTTATATATATGATCATAATTTACCTTTTAACATCAAGGATTGTAACTCCTCGTTGTTTTTTCTTACAATATGTACATCCTTGTGGTGATAATTTCTAGTGACTGAATCTCCTAGGTATACCTGCATGCAAGATCCATTTGAAGCTGATGGAGACTAATCAACCAATTGAGCTACTGGCACATAAACTGCTTCTTTCAGAGTGCTATGGGATCGGCCATAAAATACATAAACAACAACTCCTATGGCCAGCCATATAGAAACACGTGCCCAAGTAGCAGCCCTGGAAGGAATAATACAAAAGAATTATTTAACTCTGAAAATGCCTGCTTCAATTCTATGGTGTTTATTGAGTAATCCGAAAAAATAAAATAAAGAAGAGTGATACTACATTTAACTTTATAAGAAAATAACATCAATTTCAATCTAAAATCTTAAAAAATTAAGATTGCGAGTTTTTTTTATATATTATTCAACTTTTTTATTCTTATCTAATATAGAATTTAAAACTTACACTTAAATATCTAATATTGTTTAATAAATTTGAATTAAATTAATTAAGGAATAGTATTGTTACTATTGAAATAGGAATGTAAGGCCCCAAATTTTAACTTAAATAGATAAAAAAAGTCCGTTGGAAAAAGCCAGAATAAGTACTGATAAAGCCAACTTAAAAGAATTAGGTAACTGGAATTTTTTTTTTTCATTAATGAAAAGTTAAATTATAGTAAAAAGTTATATATTCTTTCTTTTATATTAAATTTAATATTAAACACAGAGTAATCACATAAAATTTATTAAAAACAAAAATCAAAATCATTTCGTCTTAAATGTGAGAGATATAACTTCTAAACAAATAACAAGCTGATAACTATAATAATGAACTACATTTTACAATCTATTAACCATTGTGAAAGAATGTCTTTAGATTCTATTCAATCTACTATTTCAATAATTGGTATCATAACAAAATCATGAGATTGATTTTCATTGGTATATTGTTGTGGTGAATATCAATTGTCTCATAGCTGATCTCGAATAAGTATAATCACAATTAAATCAAGAACGGTAGACTACTACACTACTAAATATAGAAAAAGTTATATCTCTAAATATCAATGATAAGGATGTGATCCAATAAAACAACATGACAAAAAACTGATATTAAAGCCCTCAATTCTAGTAAGATAATTATTGAAAGAAAAATTTGTGATAGGCACACTAGTCCAAATTTTGGAAATGATGATACAAAGTTTGGGAAATGACGATGCCTTTTGACAACAATTATTTGAAAAGCATCATTAAAAGAATATGGTGGTAATTTTATAATTAAATTAAATTTTATGATGACAATTGACTAAGAATTTTCATTGGTTAAAATGATGATTACTTTCTAAATAGTCATGGTTGTATGTATATATGATATCCCTAATAGAAGAATGTTGAGATCGCAACAAAACTTCATCAATTTAAGTAAAGGAACAATCAGGAATTATATATTTGGTATAAGAAAAGGTGAAAATGATTGTACCATATATTTCGTTATATTTTAATAATATTATATTTTAAACAAAATAAAAGGAAAATTTATATGTATTTCCATAATTAAATAAAATACTTACCCAAGATTAATAAGTAGATAGGAATTGATAAGAATGCAAGCTATTGGCAGCAAAGGCACAAATGGGCAAATGAAACCTGAAAATGGATCAAATTAAGTTATCATCACAAAACATGTTAGCCAGCTAAATAAAAGTGTTAAAAAAATTCACTTTTTTTTCATCTTAATTCAAAGTAGACATTCATTAAATAGATTTGTTCCATTAGAAACTTCAGTGTAAAACTTCCTACAAGTGTTCTACATTATTTGATTCCTAAGTGCAGATGTTCTCTCAACTAATGACTAGTTTTTTGAGTTGACCTTTTCTATTGTATTTAAACCCTAACAATATGTGTTTTCATTTTGAGGTTGGTTAGAGAAATAATGGCTACCATGAGTGTTAATTAAGTCGTTCTAGACATCTTTAAAAGAATGGCAAGGTTAGGAGTTCCATATTAAATATGATAAATTACTTGGTGTAGTATTTAAACCTAGACATTCTCTCACCTAATAGAAAAATCTTGAGTTTGACTTTTTTTCCTCAAGTCCTAAAACCTTCTACTGTTATACAATATTTATGGTAACCTATTTTCAAAATTTATTTTTCTTACAAGAACACACGTTCTTACTTTCAATATCTCTAGAAGATCCACGTGACATGTACGTTAGTTGCAAAAGAAGAGAATAATTCACACAAGACGTCTAAGTTTATTACCATATAAGATGCTTATTGTAAACCATACCTCCAGAATGGCCAAAGTTGTGCCTTGCATCATCTTGCTCCATAAAGTTTAGGAAGACAAAACCAGACAGAAGAAGAGTGCCACCAACTCCACATAGTGCATAACGAATAGAACTGGTAATGCCAAACATGAAATGCTTAATTAAAACATAAGAACATAAAAATAATTCCTAATGGCATCCCTAACATTAGTGAAGTGCACAATTTAATGTAGTTCAACCCTCTAATCAAAACAATCATGGCCAAGTTTTCATTCAGTATATAATTAACATCTCAAATCAAATTGTTAAGTATGAGTGATTTAGGTAAACTCCTTCGTAAATATTTAAAAAAAATAATAAAAAAAATGAATGAGTTTCTTCATAATTAAAATTAATTTATTAACTTATATAGAAGATCGCTTGTATTAGCTTCTTTAAAATATTACTGTTAATTTATTTATAAATTATTTTAATTTATAACATATTTTAGTTTATTTTTTCTGTGTTAGGCTAAAAGTGTTTGAAAAAAAATTATTCAAATAAACCCTATTTAGTAATTTGAACATGTATGTTTACACCACTCAAATCGATTAAAAATAAAGTTTTTTAATTATTTTTATAAATAAATAAAAATCTCTTTTTACAAATCAATTTTATAAAATTGAGTTAGACCTAAAATTTAGGTTTTAATACACATGTTATCACTGAACATGTGCATGAAAACTGAAATATCTGTTACTAAACCAACCTGATTATAGTTGTAATTGAAGCTGCAAATGTGAGGATAAACACCCCCAAGCACGTGACTGCTATTGCCCATCCAATAACGTTTCTCCTATTACGTTCATGTACATCTGCATCACAAACAAATAGAAGCAAGGACAAAAATTGCAGTGTCAAATGATGACAAAAGCGAAGGCAAACATGTTGACATTTTGTATGGTAGAGAGACTGTTACATAGAATTTTACTTACATTTTCCTATGATAGTATCTTTAGCAATAAGGGGATCAATTGGTACATCCTCTTTAACAACTGCAGGTTTCTTGCTCTCAGAAGTACCAGCATGTGCCTTTGTATCTTCATTTGCTTCCAACCTGCTCCAATTATACTGTGATGATGCTGAAACCAATGGTTCCAGGACAGAAGGGGCTAATGGAATCTCATTTGGTGGGATATATCTCAGTATTAACACAGATATTGCCACCACAGTGAATGCAAGAAGTGTACCAACACTGACCTACACGAGGCAAAGTACATACACATTAGGATTTAGCATTATACATATATATAAGTCAGTGTTACATCCTTTTTACATACGTGAACAGAAGAAACCATTAGGAAAACCTATGCAAGACTTCATAAAGGCTTTAATAATTTCTGGAGTTTAGGAGAGAAAAAAAAAATTGCCTAAATTTTCTTTGTTCCTGGTCAAATTGTGTTTGACAGAAAGTAAGAATAGAATTCTTTATATAATAAAACAAGCTTGAGTGTAATGAAAATGTGTTAAACATCACCTAAAATTAGAATAAAATTAGACTTTTTTTTTACAATAAGTATCAACTCTTTTTGTTTCATTTTGTTTAGTTTAGTTGAAGAGTGTTTGTCTTTTTTTCTTGATATAGATTTGGCTTATTCTCTTCATAGTTTTGTATTTTTTTTTAGTAATATATTATATGTCATGATATATGATTATTGATTTTTAAAATATTAACTTAACTGAGATGTCAAATTTCATAATAATGTCTAATATAAATTTTATATAAAAAAAAAAACTAAAAACTTTGTTTTCAATAATCTCTGATATCAAATATGACAAATAACAATGTTGCTGGTTTCATCAATTATCTGATGACAAAAGATAAGTGGACTAAGTTCTCATAATTAAATCGTAATGTTTGAAAATTATTCTCTTAAATTGCTTTCTAACTAATAATTATATCTTTTGACTTAATTATTAAGAATTCGATAATTTGGTTATGACTAAATCATATACCATACCAACTTTTGAATTGAGTTATTTTTTAACAACATTCAAGCTTATAATCCAAAGAAATTGAGTTGTTTTTTAACAACATTCAAGCTTATAATCCAAAGAAAAACAAGAATAGAATCCCAAATGTTAGAAAAGTAGACTTACCATCCCAGCCAATTCAGAGACTTCCATTGAAAATGCCAAGAGTGCAGCAACAAGGCCTGTAGCTATTGTGCTCTTGACAGGAACCTGGCTACGCTTGTCTATGTCAGAAAAAAACGGTGGCAGCAACCCATCTCTAGCCATAGCCATCAATATTCTTGGCTGAAAGACATTGAACAAAACACATATTCATATATAATTTTCAAATCATGCCAAAGTAAAAATATATACGATTTGGATTTAATTTATTTCGAATTTTTTTTATCAATTTAAAAAGAATTAATAACACTTTTAGTCCTGATATTTATTTATTTAGTTTGATTATATTTTTACTCCATAAAAATTGTGATAAATAATATTTTAGTCCCTCAAATAAATAAAAAATAGTTTATTTTAGTCTTCAAATTTAATAAAATATAATTTTATTCTCTTAACAAGGAACTAAAAAAGAAGACACGTTTTTTAGTCTCAAAATTTAGTATTGAGGGACTAAAATTATAATTTTTGTTCAATTTTGGGGACTAGAAATATTTTTTACATTTAGAGTACCAACACAGGAATTATCTTAAATTTTAAGGACCAAAAATATAAATAAGTATATTTATTTTGTTTTTTTAGCTTCCTACCTATAATGTTAAATCAAATTTCTCAATTTTAAAGATTTTGTATTTTTGTTGAAGTTTAATTATTTTTTTTAAAAGTGCAACAATAAGATATTATATTATTTCTATAAATTGGCACTAAATTCTATCATGTGTAAATTAAACTAGTTAATATTTGTCATTTAAAAATTGTATTACTTAAAATGAAAATAATTATATATTATTGTATTTTAAAAATTCAATAATTGATGATAATAATATATATATAAATAAAATAAAATAAAAAAGATGAGAATGAAAGATAATTAATTTTTTAAAAACATTTATATATTTTCTTTTCTAGAAGTGGCAACCAAATCGGTTGATTTATCGTTAGTCAGTCAAAAATAGGATGGAACGAACTGATATCAATCCGTTTTATCATAGGAAAGGCTGACAAGTTACTTCGTCAGTTTTCTATAAAAAATTATATTAAATTTTTTTTAATTTTAATTAATTAAAATATTAGCATGTATCTAGTCAAATAAATTAAAATAATTTTTATATTTTAAATTTTCTATTATAATTTATCATTAGAAAAATTAACTTAACTTATACAATTAATTATTTAAACTATATATTATTTAAATTTATATCTTTAAATAATATCATATAAAATATTGTCCTTTAAATTATCTTTTATTTCAATTTTTAATTTTAAAAAGAGACAGATAGCCTACCCACCTACTCTGATTGGCAAGTCAGACATGATCAACCAGAATATATTTAGATTAAAAATATCAATCTAACTTAGGTTCTAACAAACTCATTGATAAATCCGTTGGAACTGACTCTTTCTATTCCTTTTTTTTTTTTTTTCATTCAAAATACAAAAAGATAATAATTAAGCCAACTCAGAGATTTGGAATCTTGTAAATACAAAAGGATAATAATTAAGCCAAGTCAGAGATTTGGAATCTTGTAAAAAGAGTGGGGCCAGTGAAAAAAAATATATAACAATAATAATAATCGTAATAATAATAATAATAATAGCGAAGAAAAAGGTGACGAAGGAAAAGTAAGAGATGCAATTGAAGTAGGTATCAAACGAACAACGAAAGTTCCTAATCTGTGTCACATCACAAACCCAAATTCCATAATACTCGCTCAACGACAAAAGTCACGAAACAAATATGTTCAAGTGTAACATCCACCTCGTACTTTTAATAATTAAATAAGATTTTTCTTTAACATGTTTTCAAATTACTTTTTAAAAGGTATAAATAAGATTTCAATTTTTACAATCTTATTTATTTATTTTTCATTTTTGTGAAATTTGTAACTGTTCTTGTGAGAAAGTTAGTTTGTTTATCTGAATTATCTTTTTTTCATCTCTGAAATTTGAAGTTACTGTCTTTATCTTTAAGATTATTTTCACATAATTTTATGTTTTACATTCATTTTAAGATAGAAAAATAATATTTATTTTATTAATTTAAATTTTTTTAAAAAGATAAAAATATCATAAACAGTATTGACTGTGATTTGAAATAGTGAATTGATCTGTAATTTAATACCTGAATAATTATCTTATGTCCTATAATATTATAGATTAAATGCAATTATTTTCAATTTTACAAAATAAAAAACTGTACTAACCAAAATTATCCACGTTTCAGAACTTTAAAAATATTTAACTTATTTTTCAAATTATATCATGTAATATTTAAAAAAGTTATTTGAAAAGAATCTTTTTATTTTGCAAATATTCAGTTTTGTCCCCAATTTTGGGACGACTCTGCTTAATAAATTGATTTATTGTCGCCTAGACTGCATACTTTTAACTTTTGTTGCCGACAACTTGTATTATATGGCCCCATTTTCATATAATAAAGTAAGAGAAAACGATGAAATTGTAATGCATTTTAAGAAAATGAGGTTGAATTTTTAAATAAGATGTCGAATATAAAAGACACTATTTTACAAAAAATAATAAGTTAAAATTTAATAATAAAAAAAATCTCTTTAATAAAGATGATGGATATTGTATATCAATTTTAAAGTGAAAACGAAAATCTTGAGGGGTTTAAAATTTAAATACAAGCATAAATAAATTTATTTACCTGAGGTAATATCCCACCCAACAAAGATGCACATAAAGCTGTGAAAGCCCCAGCGTTTATAATATACCTGCAAACCACAATTTCCAAAAGTGTGACATTAGAAATCACTACTCTTTCAAATTGTTTAATTTTATCTTTTTGAAGGAGATTAAATAACCATTTAAAAATTAATGCAATTTTATATTTTAAAATAGTTACTATAATCTTTTAATTACATCAATTTATCTTTTATGAGACAGTCTAATTCTATTTTATTTGAAATAACCTAAACAATTTCTCACCTTTATCTCACATTACATCTCTCTCTCTCTCTCTCCCTCTCTCTCTCTCTCTCTCTCTCTCTATATATATATATATATATATATATTTGTCTTCATTTTTCTTCTGCTCAAAAATAGATAATATACATTTGACATTTCCCACCCTTTTAACGTGTTATTTCTTTAAATAGAAAATGGTGTCATGGGGGTAAATAAAAATAAGAATATGATATTAGGGTAAATAAAATAAGAGTGCTTAACAAAAGAAAATGATATATTTATGTGGAGTTGCACTTACGCTGCCCATTGCATTCCATTGTCTGCAAATGCTGATGAGATGGGGGTGTCAGCATTGATAGCATAATAAGGCACTAAACCCACTATAACAATGGATACCAGCATGTACAATCCACAACATAGAAACAAAGAAGCACCAATACCCAATGGCAAATCTCTTTGAGGATTTTTCACCTGTTCATAAATAACATTATTAAAGATGTAATGAATAAAATGACAATTATGCATATAAACATTTAGAATAAAGTTTTGTATTGTTTCTTTTACAAAAGATTTTAAGATAATATTTAGAGTAACTTTAACAAGTGAAAAGAGACCAGGTTTCTTAATCAAGTAGAAGTATTACTTTCGAAATCATATTGGAAGGAAAATATGTATATTGTTTAAGATTATGAAGATATTAAGCACTATTTTGAATAATAAATAACTTGTACATTGTTATAGGTAAAAGAAAGAATTTTAGCATGTGTAAATGGAATGTTGATTTAAAGAAGTTAAGGCCTAGACAAAAATTGACATTAGTTGAAACAAGTCTTGTTCTAAAAGTTTTGTTCAAGATATTTAGAATTTTGATAATAATACTTTAGTAGTTTAATTAAATTACTTAAAATGTATATATTTATTATGTCCAAGATTGAATAATGAGATATAAATTTTACATACAATACTAAAAAAAACAACTAAAGGAACATACTATTTAGGCTAAGTCTTTGCAAAGATTATATACTTTTTTTTTTTGTTTAAAAGAGTGGAGAAAATCACTTAAAGAGCCTTGAACAAGATAAAAAAAAATAGATGGTAAGTCTTATGAAATTCCAAATACAATCTAGTATGTAGTCTAATAAATTGATGAACACAAATAAGATGACCAGACACTTCATAAGACACTTTTGACAAAATATAAGAATGTCTACCTTAATGAAAGCTTACTCACGATTTCCAAAAATGATTTTGACATAAACATATATTACTATCAAGTAATGACATTTTAATGTTGTTAAAAAATCAAAAGAAGTTATAGAAAAAAGACGTTCTTTACTATGCAATTACCAATAAAAGTTATCAACATAAAGTTAAATATATTATAAAAAGCACGAACATAAAAGGACAACGTAAAGAGGTTATGAAAAACAAATGAACTGAAAAGTAATATATATGGAACTTCTTAAATGTTTTCATAAAAGATTGTCTATTAGAAAACTTTAGAAAATATGTTGTACTTGTATTAAGAAAGTGAAATTTAAGTATAATTCAACACTTCAAAACTGAATCAGTAAAATAAGGTTTCTCTTCAGTTATATATTATAAATTGGTCATATCTCTAGCAGATATGGGATCTCTAATCCATCCCTTATACAAAGAATACTATACTTTAATATTAAGAATAGACTTTTGATTTTGATGACTTTGATACCATATTAAAAAAGTGAAATTTAAGCATACCTTACAAAATTGACTCACTAACTAAGGTTCACCTTATTGAGTCGGTTTTGAAAAATAGAGTTAGACTTAAATTCCATTATCTTAATATGGTATCACAACTAAGAGTCTATCCTAATCAATTTTTGAACCTATTGTGACACCTACTATGAGCTCTCCTTAATTCTTAACCTAAATGTTCTTCGCGCGAACTTAAATTTTATAGAATTATAAGTTAGACTTAAATTCTAATATCTTAAGAGTTTGTAAATCTTTCAATGTTAAGTGAAGTAAAACTCTATTGCAAGGAATGTTTAGATTCATATATTCTCTTTTTAGAAAGCTTTCCTTATAAAATCAAACAATTATTTTTGTTGTCTAACCAGAAGTGACTTATATGCTAAGTCATGAGTGACATAATATACTTGTATTTTATCTCACAAGAAAATATAAAAAAATAAGAAATAACTTTGTCTACTTAAATACAAGCTAAAAGTCATAATAAACAATAATTATAATCACTTTTAATTAGTAGTTTGAAGTAAAATAAATAAATTAAATTTAACTAAAGTTAATACAAATTAGGATAAACTAAAATATTCATTATTATTTTCTAGTACTTATACACAAGCTCCCCCTATACAAGCTCCTCTCAATTTTATCAAACATTTCTTTTTATAATTATCATTTATTTCGAAAATAAGTGTTCCATGATATTTTTTTATTATTGAAGTATATCATACGATATTACTTACATAACTCAATCGTAAATTAATCTTAATAAATAAAAGATATTTTTAAATTTAATATTATATTGAAATGTGTGGATGAAACTCATCTAAACAACTTATTAAATGTTTAAATAGAGAGAAAAATAATAAAAACAATCAAAATTCAGGTCGAATACGACCTTAATAAAGTCTCTCATGTTTTATACATATTCAGAACATTGGTCCAACCGTGACACAGATTTTAACAACATTCATGTCACACGTTTGGTAGAAATTTCTTTTTTAAGAATTATGATTCTTGAAATAATAATTTTCAAGAATGACTAAGTTTTCTTGTGGGTGAAAAATATTTCACGAAGTATTCATATAGCTTTTTTAGAAATAAAAAATAAATGTTATATTTATTAAAATATATGTAATTTATTACCATGTTAAATTATTTAATAAAAATGGTAAAATAAATTCATCGAAATATTTATTTTAGCTTTCCACTTTTTCATGTGTGTTTTTCTGTAAAGAAACTCGACTTAAAAACCTCTTTAAAAAAATTATTATTTTAGGAAATGCTAGTTTTCTTTTAAAAAAAAATCTAAAATCCAAAAATAACTGACCCACTTTTCCAACTCCATTAAAATCATAACTAACCTACTTTTCCAACCCCATTAAAAAATCATTTTATATCAAACACTTTGTGAGTTTTACAATGATAGAACTACACTACCAACAAAATTATACCTCTTCAGCGGTGCTGGCTACTGCATCAAAACCTATATATGCGAAGAACACTGTTGCAGAGCCAGCTAGCATCCCATCTACCCCAAAGGGAAAGTACCTATCAAATCAAGAGCCATTTATTCAACACACATTGACCAAAGGAAAAAAGGGAAGTGAAAAAAAAGGATCAAATTATATATAGTATACCCTGTGGGAAGCTCATATCCAACCCATCCAGATTTGAACCCCAAGAAACCTCCAGCAGCTATGACAAAAATTAATGCACATATGTTCACTGTTGTGACTACACTTTGCACCACTGTGCTCTGCATACATCAAACATTGATTTGTTCAATTAAAAAAAAAAAGGTTTTGGTAAGTAAGAAAAAAAATATTTTTTACAATATAGATGTTTTAGGTAGAGTGGAACAAAAATAGTAGATATACCTCTTTGATCCCAGCACAAAGGAGTCCAGTTATAATGAATACTATAATTGCTGATAATGGATCAACAACAATAGCAGTCCCAGGAATTGTATGCCACGCTAGAAAGCTTGGCAAATTTTCCATTCCTCCAATAATTGCAGCCTAATCAGTCAAATACCCTCTTTGCATCAACAATTGTATCACATGATTTATACACCATTACAAAGAAAACACCCTTTAAAATTCTTAGCTTTAGAAAAGAGAAAACTCTAGTTTGAACTAACCTCTCAGAACAGAATTCTTATTCATGTGCACTTACTAAAAAACATGTACCTAAAAAATAGCTTTTAAGATTGTTTTTTTGGCAAATGTGAAACAGATGGTATAATCAACACCCTCTTAGAGGAATAACAACTGAACAAAAGGCCTGAAACAATACCATACCAAGTTGGGCGTTATGCCACGAGCAACTGCAGCTCCACCAATTGTGTATTCCAGTATCAAGGCCCAACCAATCAACCAAGCAACTCTGCAAAATAAAGTAACCATTCTCCATCAATTAAAATATACCAAACCCTGGCAATCATGTAATTTTTGACTCTTGGTCAGATAAGAGAACCTCAAACTATAAACTTCTGTGTATAGAAGAACATATGTCAAACGAGTTTAGATAATCTCAACTCTAGCCAGAATACTCCATGTTCAATATCAAAAACAGAAGAAAAACATAAAAACTTGTCCTACCCCCTTTAGATTCTCTCAAGTGAAATTATCCAACATTAAATCCAAACCCTCTTGAGTATCTAAGAAAAAACACTATTATCATAAGCCAACCCATTATCATAATTCAGTCACTTTTCAATCTTCAATATGTCTATGAGATGTTTGAACAAGCCTTTCCTTCCAGAAACATTTTAGGAGAAAAAAAAATTCTTTTATAATTTACAATTAAATTATAGATAAACTAGAAACTCTCTCAATTTATTTTTCTGAATTTTCTTTTTCTGCAAAATTGTTCTTAGTGAGTGTATTGGAAGGTCCAAGGAAATAAAAAGGAAGAGAAAGCCACTAATGAGGAGAATTAATGAATACCCTTCTCCAACACATATATATGAGTAGTGATATGCACTTCCAGCAGAAGGACAACGGCTAGCCAACTCTGCATAGCAAAGAGCAGAAAGCGCAGCCGCAAATCCAGCCACCAGAAAAGAGAGTGGCAAAGCAGGTCCAGAGTGTTCACGAGCCACAGTTCCAACCAGCACATACACACCAGCACCAATTGTTGCACCAACACCTGACTCAAACCACCACAGAGATTAAAATATTTCGAAAGCAGTTCATCACCAAATTAAATAACAATAGCATATTAATTCAGTTCTTCTGTATTGAAAAATTAAAATATTGGAAAAACAGTTCATTTATACTCTTTTTTCGTGAAAACACTGAAAATTCTGGAATTGTGAAAACAAATTGTTGGAACTTGAAACTTTAAACCAAGACATGAGCGGATCCACACCCCAAGTTTCAAAAAACTGTTGGAAACACTGATTTCGGCTGCATCTTTAAGGCTTTTGGGTATCTGCCACCCCCAAAAGAACCAATTTTTTCACAATATGAAAGATCGTCGATTTAAAACCTTGTCATATCCATACCCAGATGAAAAAAGTGATTGAAAATAAAATAAAACAGCAGAAAGAAAGAGAAGAGAAGAAAAGGTTGAACTACCAATTGCCATGAGATGTGGCACGGTTAACTCCTTGGCAAGTTGACCATGAGACTTGCTCTCAACTGCAGAATCCACCCTTTTCCTCCTGGTTAGAAAACTCAACGAACTCTTTCCTCCGTTTTCACCATGCCCTTTTGAATCAGCCCAAATCCCCATCACTAGTTTTCTTTTCTTTACCTTAACTTTTGGTTCAACAAGCCACACAATGATGTTTAGTATAGAAAGAAAGATTCTTTTCAATTGAGTAATGAGTTTATTCGGGATTTTCTCAGAACAGATAAACAGTTTGGTTATGCTGGTTTAGTGAGAGAGAGAGAGAGAGAGAGAGAGAAGAAGAAGAATAAGAAGAAGAAGAAGCAATTCGATTCTCCTTTTTCCTTATTGTGGTGACATGGATGAGTTGTTTCAAGGGGTAATCTGGGGCTGTCTCGCACGGTTTCTTATTGTTGAAAGTTTCTTAGCTTGCTTTCTCCGCAAATTGTTGTGTGATGATTTGTCTAATTGCTTGTTTGAGAATTGCAAGCATGGTCGTCATAGGTTGCTCTGCTACCATGTTCGAACTGTTATCTTCCTTTTTAAGATTACAATTAGACCTTTTTTTATATGGCTTTTATGTTTTTCCATTTATGCATTTTTCAATTATGCAAGAAAAGCAGAAGTGAAAAATAGAAAACAAAAAGAGAAACAAACCAAGATTTTTTTCCCGAAATATACCATTTTCTAAAAAAAATGCTAAAATAGACTCTGTTAACATTATTTGCAGAATTATCGAGAATTCGGTTTCGTGAAAGCTGAGAACGTAACATGAAATAGAGGTTCCCACGTTGAAAAATGAATCGAAATTTAATCTTTTGAGTTGAGTTTAGGTTAGATATTTTTATGTTTTTAAAACTGAAAAAAAGGAGAGAAGGAAGGAATGTAAAAGAAACATAATTAAAATGTTGAACTTAATTTTAGTTTAGTTTGGGAGCAGGACAAAAATTAAGCATTAATAAATTATAGAAAAAAATGAGTATAATTTCAATTTGGGTTTTGTAATTTAATTTAGAATAAAATTATCGCTATTAAAAATTTTTGTATAAAAGTTTAATGAAAGATATAATAATAATAATAATAATAATAATAATAATAATATAATTTATATAAATTTGAAATGAAATAGTTTTTAAACAAAAATATCGTGGGAAGTATAAAATGGGTAAAAGTATGAAGTAGAATTTTAAAATTTATATTTTGCTTTTGTATGTTTAATGATTAAATTAAAAAGTTAAATATTTATAAATATGTTAACCCCCAAAATATAACGAGTGTAACATATGATCAATTAAATTATTTAACAAATTTATTATCATGAATTAAAAAGAGTTTAATTTAAAATATGGTATAAAATAAAAAGATGTGATGAAAATTAAGACTAATAATTAATTTAAAATTTGAAAGTTAATGTTAATTAATTTGGTGTGAATAATTTTTTTGAATATATTTAATTTGAATTGTGTAATTTATTCTTATATGGATGTTTTTTATTTGGAAGGAAATTTTATAAATAAAAATATTGAAATGGAAATTTCATTAATTACAACTTGAGATTTGTTTTTAAGAAGAATATTGTGAATATGGTAAAATTTTAGTCCTTCTAATGGTGACCAATTCAACAATGATAACATGATGTTTGTTCTGCGGTAGATTGTGTTATGGTGACTATAGTTGAACATTGGAATCAAATATTTGATTCTTATTTTGTAGATTATTTGGAATGAAGCAAAAGAATTGTCAACTTGATTATCGAAGTATGTTGGGTACATAAATTACATGTAAGTGTTTAGGGTGGTGTTGTAAGATCCGTTGCAAACAAATTAGAGAAGAAATCATTTGAATTGGACACAAATAAGTGTCTTTTATCGTCCATAATAGGTTGTGGTGCACATGTAATGAATTGTTCAACTATAAAGGAATGTTGATAAGGCTACTTATATGATAGGTTAAAAGAGTTTCCAGTTTGAAATGTGGACGATATATTTTGTTGTGTTTGTTGGTCTTACAATAGTTACACCATTGGTAGGAAATATATATGGAATTGGTCATGTACCATTCCATGTACTCATGGGTGTGGAACAAAGTTTCCTACATTGGATGACTAGACAAGTTTGTTACAGTTGTTTAATATATTGATGCACTTTACATGTTTTATTAGATAATTTTCATGCATTTGTCCCTACATGCCAATTTTGTGGAGCTTGTCTTAGTTGTTAAGTGGTCAAAGACCTCTTGAAATAAACTAAACTATAACTTGACTCTATCGGACTAGTGTGATTCAAGTACTGCAAAGCAAATTATGGTGGTTCGTTGTCCAAAATTCAGCATCCTTATAAGCTTAGAGCAAGGTGGAGGTCTCTAAGTGTTTATATGGATTCTTTATAAATTGTAATAATTGATGTATGTTAAGAAATATGATATTTCATATTAAACTTAAAGATTTTATGAGATTGAAGTTAATGGTATTTTCGTATGTATTATGTGATCACTTTGAATATACGTGTACCCCAAGAGGTTATTACAGGGATGTTTTTGAAGTTCAAAACTTTGTTGTCGCTCCATCTATGCAGTAAGAGTGTGGAAATAACCTGATGTATGACACGTGTTAGAGTAAAAGTCGAACACCAAAAAATTTTGATTAAGTACTTACACTAAGAAGGCATGTAACTGCGTTTGATATGACAAAGATTAGATCATACAAGTGCAGCGGCTGTGTTAGACGATAAGAGCACCGTGTTGACTAACCACAACGTCTGATAGTTGAAAATTGAAGATTAGATGATGAGTAAAGTCAAATGACCAAGCTAAAATTTTCATGTAAAATATTCCTGAAGCTTGAGTCTGTATTACAGAGAATATCTTCTATGTTTATCTCCAAGGAGATTCGGGATAAATAACAATGTCTAAATATGTCTTGGGATTATAGCAAAAGCTACAACATCTACCAACTCTCCTGAAACAAACTATAACTCTGTCCCAACTATTTGTTATGTAGAATGTGCACTTTTAACTATTATTTGTGTAAAAAGTTTGGCTATTGAGGAAGATAGGTTATGTCATCTATTAGAGAGATTAATGTTATATGTCATGCATTTAATGTTTCTCAACATAAAAGTTCATCATATTATAACAGAAGAAAAAGAAGACAATCAAGAGAGTCCAAATCTACTCAATGGTCGAAAAAGGGAATACAATAAATACTTATTTTCAAGCCTATATAAAGACATGTTTCGAGGAGAAGACTACGAAAAAGAGTTATAATTTACAAGTGTTAAAACTCAACTAAAATTTCTCTATGCCTTAAAAGCTTTTTAAGAATACAATTTGTGTTCATTCTAACAAACTAGTAAAGAGAGCTTAAACCTTGTATATGTCGAAAGAAGCCACCCTCTCCAGTGACTGAAAATCATGATTTTTACTCACTCATACTTTGTATTGTATTGAGCCAGGAATGACTTGTGAAGTATTAGAAGTGAAGCGTAACTCAACCTTACAAAATCGACTTGTAAGGTGAGGTTTGCACTCACTTATAAGCTATTGAAAGGCCTTCTCTCTAGTTGATATGGGATCTCCAATACACCCCCTCACGTTGAGACTTTTCAACCCATGTGCGGGACTATATATGTGAGGGTGGTCTAATAACGAGTGGCTCGATAGGCCCAACAACCTTGCTAGGATAGGCTCTGATACCACTTGTTAGGAAAATCGAGGGGAGAAACACCGGGGAGATCTCACCAGAATGAGAACTGAGCCAAACCCACACAAGCGAATGACACCACCTTCAACCCAAAACCTTAAGGCATTGGGTTTCTGGGTCTTCTTTCTTATATGTTGCTCAACTTTCTCATTTATACTCAATGCGGGACTAGACTCACACTTTGATACCTAACAATTTTTCCCTCAAGTGTGAGGCCTTCCACATTGGTAAACTAAACCTCGAGTAGAAACATTATTTCAAACACAAGTACCTAAGTCACAAATGACCCTCACTGGTACTGCCGTTTACACACTTATACAGGACACACTTAGTTAAAACCTTTGTCAGGAAGACTTTCGATACAGGGATCAAACTGTACTTGTCTGAGCCAGTCACTGCCACAAACCATCGACTCTGGTACCATAGTAGAAGTGGACTTTAAGCCTAACTCAACCTTACAAAACCGGCTTGTAGGGTGAGGTTTGCACCCACTTATAACACATCTAACACTATAACAAGTCTAGGGTGTCCCTCCCTCATCACATATCTATGTAAGAGAGCTGGGGTGGATGTCTCACTCCAACCTTTTGAACGGTTGAGACAAATTATTGATATAAGTTATTTCAATAGATATTGCACAGCAGGAGATGGACCAATGGCACTGACACCACCTCCAAGAGGGCGAGTTCAACAGAGCACAATTCTTAATAGGGAGCACTTTGATGCCTCGATGTAGGCTATGTTTAGAGCCCATACAATGATTATGGATACTATCAAGGGCATCACTTTGCATGGAGAAGGATCTCCACCTATATTCCATCTATCCTCATATGAGGAATTCATAGCCTATGCTAATTGTCCTGGAGGATAGGGCAATTTGGAGGGGGAGGTAAAGCCTTTTTAAAGATATTGTATCCATCCTTATAACTATTAAAATTGTTTGACTATCATGCTTTAAGTTAGGAGAACATATAGATCTAAAACTCAGTATCATTCAAGTTTGGGGGAAAATATATCATAAATAATAATAATAATAATAATAATAATAATAATAATAATAAATAAGTTTGGGTTGAAATAGAGATGATAAAAAAAGTTTGGATTTATTGATTTATTTAATTACTCTTTATGCTTGAAGTGTTTGATTATCCAAAAAAATTAGTTTTTCTTCTTAGCCCAGCCAAATTACAAGCTAATAAAAGTCCTTGTGATATTGCATTCTTTTGAATGTTTTGACTCTTGAAATAAAAAGCAAATTTAAATTGTGAAAATTAGTGATAGATGAGAGAAACAGTTGTGGTGAGCTTGAGAGTTTTCTCTTACAATTGTATTTGAATACCATGACTGAAAATTTATGAGATATAACTCTTTATCCATGAATTGATTTGTGAAGAAGCGTACTTGGTTAATTTTGATGGATTAGTGAATTGGTTTTGCATTGTTTTTTCATTGTGGAATAACTTTTATCTTTGCTAAGTTACTTTTGCTTGAGGACAAGCAAGGTGCTAAGTTTGGAGAGTTTGATAGAGCTAATTTATATGATATTATTAATCCATTTTTGTGTCAAAAATAAACTATTTCCACACTTAAAACTTTTTTAATCCTTAATTTTATTTAGTTTTTAATAATTGACTGTGATAGTCAAAATAAGGATTTGATACTAATTTATCTATTTTTTTGTGAAATTGAGTAGAAAAATATTGTATAAGAAGAACTACGATTGAAGCCTTGAAAAAATGAGAAAAATAAGCAAAAAGTGGGCAAATAAATCCAAGCCCAACTCAACCACGTGAGCCCGGCTTGGAGAGCAAGGAAGCAGAAATACGACAACGCAGGTTGGGCTTTAGTACTGAAACAATAACAAAATTCAGTGGCACTCGACATAGCTAACATGGGCAGGCTGCGAGCATCGATTTTAGAATTTTATTTAATAAGCTTTTGGGATTAGCGTTAGATATCTTTTGCTAGAGCAGGGAATGAAATTCACTTTTGAAGGCAGCCTAAGGCTTTATTTAGAGTAATCTTGTTATTCCATCATTCTTATTGTAATGTTTGGGTTCCTCATGGCTATGAGGAGTTAAACCCATTGTTGAGGTTAGGTTAAACCTTTCTCAACTCTCATGTAATCATATTTGGGCTTATATTGTGTCTTATCATAAATGTTTTTCTTTCAATGCATCAGTATATTAATTCTATGCTTATGTTTGTTGTGCGAATCCATAACTTGATCATTGATTCTTAAAAGTATTCGAAAATAACTTTTAAATCAAGAACTGAATTAATTTACCAGATGAAAGCTCGTGTCTAGGAATAGAACATGATTCATTTGTTGTCATTAAGATCCCTATGTGAATGCAAGATTCATCTGTATAATTGACCAAGGAATTGATGGTTAATAGATAATCCCAGGGCTCATCTACTTGGGTGTCAGGTTTGAGTAATTTTGTGAATTGACATTGATTATTGATAGAAAAGAAGACAAATTTTGTTATGCATGAGAGTGAAAATTGGTGAAATCTAATCCTAGAAAATTTATGAATTTGTTCTTAAATCTGAATTTATTATAATTGTTCGAATTGTTTTATATTGCACAAATCCTTTGGGAAGAACAATAATTTTAATACTTGATGCATTGCGGCTGATGCCCTTGCTATCATTGCAAAGTTTTGCTAATAGATGACTCAACCATTGAGACTGAGGATGAGGAATTTTTTGAAAAAGTGATCCGATCAAGGAGTCAGTAAGAGGAGGAATAAGACTTAGATGGAGAGGGAGATGATTGAATAGAAAGCATAAAAAAATAGTTTCCTTTGCTGAGTCATAATCGAAGAGTTTGATTCTTAGTGAGACAATTGTTGAAGGAGAGATTATTGTAAGTGACATCAATTGTCTCGTGGCGGAGGCCAGGTGGGCCAAGTCACAATCGAATCATGGCACTTGGGTTGTTATGCTTTTAAGTAGAAAGAGTTGTAGCCTGAGTAATGGCTATAACTTTTAGCCTTGTGGTAAGTACTCAATCCAACAATAATCAACTGAGAATCTTGAACTATTGAAATCATAAGAGCTTAATGAAGTTTTATCCAATTGTTTCAAATTTTTGATGCAACAGAGTGAATTTGGATCAGTGAAGCCATCCGCTGGGTGTATGACATTGGTGCTAACTATAATCAAGGTAGAGAGTAGTCCATTTTTGTGCTTTCAAGGGTTGAGCAAAGTTGAATGTCGTGAAATTACTCTGGAGAGGGGGTTCTTTTGAGCACATGATCAATTATGAGAAGTCAAACAATATTGAGTAGAAATAAAGGCTTAGAATGAAACAAAGTTTTTCATTGAGCGTAGTCATAGAGAAGTTAAGCGTGTAGGAAAACTTCATGTTAAGTAGCTCTATCCGTCGTGCGTCAGAATCAGAGGCTAAACACATGAACTCCAAAAAAAAATTTAGGTTAGCATTATAAAAAGAATTAAATTGTAACTTAAAAAAGGAGTGCTCGTGTTGTAGACACTTGAGAGTTATATTTTGGGCCTAGTAAAATAGGATTTTGGGCCTTAGGCCTTGTATCAAAGTTACACAGGATGTCCATTTTTTGGGATTTGTAAAAACTCCAAGAAGGTGCTAAACAAGCTTAAATAATGAGCACATGTGAGGAAAATAGGTGCCACATGGAAGCTTGCCTTCCAAGCTTCTTGTGCCATTGTCCTTATCTTATTGGAGAGGATATGAATTGCAATTCACCATGGACACATGGCACTCTCTCAATAGAGAGGATCCTCTCCACTCATGGCTTGCCACTTGTTAAGCTCCTATTGGAGAATTTTTGAGAAGCTTCCAAGACAAGTCATCTTTTAGCCTATGAATAGGTGACTCTTGTAATTAAAAATTTAAATTTGAACAAATAATGAAATGCTAACCAATGTTTTCCTCTTCACCCTTGTTCAAAATCCCTCCTTAGAGTAGTCTCTTTTTCTAGACTTGCTTTTGCTCCCTCCTAGTTGTGTTGGCTCAACCTCACACTAATTCACTTCAGATTCCATTTCAAACACTTCAAGCTACTGCAATCTTCAATACTTTTGTTGCATCAACATCATTTCAGGTCCAAAGCTACAAATATCCAAGGATGAAGCAAATTGAAGCATGGAATGGAACTAGAATTGCATGATTTGGCATCGAAGCTTAGGTTATTAAAGAGATAAATGCTTCTTCCATTTTTTTTTACATTCCATGTTGTTCATTATTTGTTTTCATGTCTTGAATATTTATTCACTGTTTTAATCATTAGCTATTGATTTTAATCGATAACCATTGCTCTTTCTTGAACTGTTTAAGAACAACAAAATACATTAGAGTTTTCGCTGCATGTGCTGTTGCATTATGTGTTTGTTGTTTTCTTGAGTTTTATTCAATTTTATTCAGTGGAATGACTTTATATTTGAGTAATTTTCAGTTTGTAATGCTTACATGTCATATTATAAGTCATGTGCTTTCTTGAATTGTCATGAAACTTTCATTGTAGAAACTTGTTCATAAGATGTTTTCTGAAATGTCTTGAGTAAATTGCACTTGTATGAACCTTTCTGTTATTTTCCTTTTATGTTTTTGAGTTCTTTAGCTTTTTATTAGATCATTAACAGGTTCCTTAGATTTAGATTTTCATTATATCTTAATGTTATATTCAAACTCGTTGAATTTTTATAGGTATCAATTTTCTAAAGCTGTTTTGTAAACTGAACTGGATTGGAAAATTTACTACGAATAATATACGTGTTATATTGATGTGAAAATTTTTGTGAGAGCACCTTAAGATATTGAAAATATATAGAAAAAAATCACGTTCAAATTTGAAGTAAAAAAATGAAAAATAACGCAAGCATGATTGTCAGGTGCTGAAAAATAGGATTCTCTATTCATGGTTTGCTCTCTATTTTGCATTTCTTTAAAATTTTCCAGTGCTGCTTGGTGTGAAAATTTGTTGCACCTATCTTCTATATTGTTTTGTGGTGTTTAGAAAAAATAAAATTCAAGGTCAAATACCTTATAGAAAATTAGCCACGGCTGCCAGGTTATTATAGTTGTTGTTTTTTTTTTCTTTTATGTTTTTGTATTCTACTCTAGAACCATTCTTAAGTTTCATTTTATTTCCTAATTTACTTTTTAACCTTAATTTCTTGTTTTGTGTCTTTTAAAATACTCATTCCAGTTTTATTAGAACATAAAATCCTCTTGAGTTTAGCATTTTAAATTGAGTTTTTCTTGATTTTTATTTTTAACCTTCCTTGTTTTTATGGAAAAGACAATGTTGAAAAATATTTAAATTGGGAGATAAAGGTTGAGTAGATATGTGAGTGCCACCAAATAGACTATCAGAAAAGAGTATAGATAAAAAAATGGAGTTACTAATGATGAGGACGGGGATTAAAGAAGAACCTAGAAAAACAATGGACATGTTTCTCAATGGTTTTGACCCTAATATTAGGACTAGAGTTGAGCTACTACCGTATAATGATTTAAATGAACTAGTTCAACTTTGTGTGAAGGTAGAACATATGCTCAATATTATACCCCTTCACAACCTAATCATGAATTTAAGAGGGAGGACTATTTCTCTAATTTTATATCTAGGTTTAAAGAACCATTGGACAGGAATAGGAAAACACAAATAAAATAAAAATATATAAGAGAAATAAAAGAGTTTGTAGAAAAGGGAAACAAATTTATTAATGAAGAAAAATAATTTATAAGAAGAGAAAAAGAATTTAGAGAAAAATTGCAAGCTCTTTATGCAATTGTTGTTGAAATAAAGAATGAACAATAAAGTCCGCAGTTGTTGAACTTCATGCAAGATTTGAGGAAAAATATTTTTCAAGAGCGAGGGTATGAAATAATGTAATTCTAGCTCTATTACATGCTTGAATTTGCTTCTTCCTTGGATGTTTGTAGCTTTTAATGTGAAATGATGTTGATGTAGTGGAAGTATTGAAGATTGTAGTACTTTGAAGTGTTTGAGATGAAAATCGAAAGTGAATTGGTGTGAGGTTCAGCCAACACACCTAAGAGGGAGCAAGAGTAAGTTTGGAGGAGACTACTCTAAGGAGAGATTTTGAAGAAGAGTGAAGAGGCAAAAATTAGCCAGCATTTCATTACTTATTCAAATCTAAATTTTTAATTACAAGAGTTACCTATTTATAGGCTAAAAGATGACTTGTATTGCAAGCTTCTAAAAATTTGTCCAATAAGAGCTTGGCAAGTGGCAAGCCATGAGTGGAAAGGATCATCTTTATTGAGAGAGTGTCATGTGTCCATGGTGACTTACAGCCCAAGCTTTATATCCTCTCCAATGAGATGAGGACAAGTGACACAAGAAGCTTGAAAGACAATCTTCCATGTGACACCTACTTGTCTCACACGTGGTGTCTTATTTAAGCTTGTTTAGCACCTTCTTGGAGTTTTACAAGTTTAAAAAGGTGGACGTCCTGTGTAACTTTGATACAAGCCCTAAGGCCTAAAATCCTATTTTACTAGGTCCAAAACTTATTATACTTGGCCCAAAATACACTCTACACTACTTTATATAATTTTTACAAGTATAGATCTTGTAATCTTGAAGCTCCAAAGTCTTTAGAGTGATCTTCTTCAATTTTGAACTTGACCCAAAGGTTTGTTTATAGGCCACAACAAGCCCAATTAGGCCAAATCTCCTAGTAGGCTCCCGACCAAGGCTCTAACTCTAGTGACCTCTTTATTCTTGGTGAAGTCTTGGAGACAGGTTTGTCTCACATCCTCTATAAAAGAAACAACAACTATTAAAAGACTTTCTAATCTTTCAAGATACAAGAACATTTTTCAACTATACTACAGTTGACTCAGTTTACTTTCTGAGATCACGCATCACTAAGTCAAAAGTGTCATATGAAAATAATACTTGGTTAACTCATAAGTGATTTAAGAATTAGTCAAAATTGACTACTAATGCAAAAAATACTCAAAGTTTACTTCATAAATTAATCTTCCTAGTAGTTTACCTAATAAAATTTAGTTTATTGACTAAAAACTAAAGTATACTTCATAAATTAATCTTCCTACTAAAATTTAGTTTACCTAGTAAAATTTAGTCTATTAACTAAAAACTAAATATAATCTCTTGCTAAATATAAACCAATAAAAAATATTGTTTTTTCTCTTTACTATTTTTTTTTTCATTTTATGTAATTATTGTCTAGATAACCTGAAAAGGAAACTCAGAAGTTATATATTCGTATATTTTTAATTGAGTTTTTAAATTGTGTTTGTTATGATATATCACGTACAAGAATTATATATCACCCAAATTACTTTTATTATATATATATATGTTTTTAAAAAAAATTAATTAAAATATAATCTAACCTCTTAATGTATTCTTTTTCAGTTTTTTACATATTACATGAGAAAAAAAAATACTTAAAAAGATAACTAAAAACCGAGAGGAAGAAATCACCACTTTTAACGGGATGATGTTGCAAGAAAAACTTAACATACACCCAATCAGTAAACAACGTCTTGCTACTTTTTTTTCTTTTTTTTTATTCTCTTTTATTTGTTCCATCAAGTTGCTGTCATGAACTTCCGTCACTAGTCGTAAATTAACATTATTCTGAAGGTGGCGTATGAGCTTTGGATGCTAAGTCCAATAATTGGATGTGAAACCCTAAGACCACACGATGACGTCATATGTTGATTCCACTTGCTTGTTGTTATTTAATAAATAAATATATTTTCATAGTTTTTTAAGTTAGTTAAAACTTAGTTGGTTGAAGAAAGAACAATAGGTTATATATATATATATATATATATATATATATATATATATATATATATATATATATATATATATATATATATACATATATATTTTTATTTTTATTTTTTATAAAAAAAAAAAGAGAAACAAATAAAAAAAATAAAAAAAAAAGAAT
>Ga0099825_1002443_pt1 | contig 24700 bp, 10 predicted proteins | sample SiratroredBW_FD_76838 | JGI IMG/M metagenome (GOLD analysis project Ga0099825, IMG submission 76838) | Root nodule microbial communities of legume samples collected from California, USA - Siratro red BW | ecosystem: Host-associated > Plants > Roots > Nodule | place: USA: California | collected... | reverse complement strand
ATATATATATATATATATATATATATATATATATATATATATATACACACACTTGCATATATGTTAGAAAAATATGGTGTTTTTAACCATATTAAATATGATATTCCATGAGAAGAGAAAAGCTATTCTGCGAATGCATGTCTCCAAGTACTAGAATACACAGTAAAACAGAAATTTTTATTGAAACTCGTAAGAGTCAAAACTCGTAAACATATATATAAGGAAGTGACAACACAGGAAACAGAAAAAGAGAACAGAAAAAGAGAAAAAGAAAAGATAAGATACAACAAACCAAAGTGTTCAAAATTATCAAGATATAGACATAAAGATATGTAAATGTTAAAAATAGAGTTAATTGACTCTCAGCCATATTTAATCGATTAAATATAAGGTAAATATATGCCTTTAGTCCTTGTATTTTCAGTTAACTGCAGTCAAAATTTTGATACATTAATAAATTTGGTTGTTAAACTTTAAAAATGTATTTATTTGGTTCATCGTCTTTAAGAATTAATTGTATTTTTAAAATTGGAAAGGACCATCAATCTATGTGTTTTCTAAAATTTGAAAACCGAAGTTATAAAAGTGTCAGGATAAGGAGTTTAAGCATGTTTGACCGAAAGCGTAGAAACTGAAACACATTTCCCCTTTTTACTTTTATGTAATTTTTTTTTAAATCGGATTAAATTATTTGTTTAAATATTTAGTTTATACTAAAAATAAAATGAGTGTGTTAGACATTAAAAAAGGTTGGCAAATGGAATTAAAATTTAATGTTTATAGAGATTTAATTATGTTTGTTTTCTATTACAAAATTGAAGTTTTAAGAGAGAAAGTAACTATGTTTGCATTAGGAATGGCAAAAGAATAATAAATATTTTCATATAATTTAAAATGTATTTTGGCGAAAAAAGTTCTTTTGGAAAATAGAAATTAATGTTTATTTTCATAAATTTTACTATTAAAATTTAAATGTGTAAATAGATATTTAGATAATAATTTTATTCGTATGCTAGAAATTAAATTATATTTTCCAAACTAAATAACATTTAAAAATACACAAATAAAATTTAAATAATGCAGATTTCAAACCTTTCAAATCCCTAGAATGTTATGATTTTCGTAAAAAATTCCACAACATCAAATCTTTTTTCTTTTTTTTATTTTACTGTTTTGAAAAATCTTAGAAACTCATGAAGGAATTATTTGTTTTTAAAAAGACTGATGATTTTTGAAAAGAAGTTGTAACAAATGGATTCGAAGTGTAAAAAAGAAACAAAAAAAGATTATTCACTAATTCGACAAGAAAATTATACTCAGACACCCCAAACTCAAGAAACCTAAGATACATCCCTAAAATAATATTTTGTACTAATTGACTCTTAAATAAAACTGTATTAAATAAACAAATTTTTGATAAATCCACATTGATAAAAGTATATACGCTCAGACAGGACTTTGTAATAATGGTTAGTGTTGTAAAATTGTTTAAAGCGGGCTAACTTTATTAATCAGAGTGGTTAAACTAGTAAATGAACGATTGATATGTTGATTATGTTAATTGGTTAACTCGGTTTGTGCAAGTGATTATTATGTTCAGTAAAAGTTGATAAAGGATAATATATAAGATTTCTACATTCTTTGGATATGACTTAAAATCAAATTGTTGGATCAAATAACATTTAATTATATGGAAGTTTAATTGGTGCGAATGTGTCATTAATTAATAAAATATAATATAATTAATGAATCATATCGGTTAGTAATGATGTTTGATATTTGCGTAAGAATAATGATTTATCCTCTATTAAAGGAGTTTTTGAATAGAATTTTCGAAGGGAACTGGTGAACGATATTCTATTAGTATTGTGGTATTTGTTGTTCTTATTTAGTTAAAAGTATATCTTTTCTCATGAACCCTTCTACCAAATTGTTATAATCACTTCTCCCATTCTCCTTGAGTGCATATTGCTCTCCCATTCTCTTTAACAATCGTTCAAGCTTGTGTGCTCTTCTTCACCCGTTTCACTCCTTCTATATTAGTATCTCTTCCTTCTCTAATTTAGTTTAGGTTAAAATTAGGTTTTCTAATATATTTTTTATTATTAATATTATTATTATTATAATATTACAAAACATCAGTAGAATTGGATACACTTAATATTTAATTAGTTAATATTAATACATTTAAGAAAATAGTATTATGTTTGATGGATTAATATTAGTTTAGTGTTATTTTTTCATACTCTTATGGGAGTACATTACAAGTTTAGAAATGAGAACCTGCTTTAGTGTTTTTTTTTTTTTAAGAATTTGATTGAGTTCTTAGATAATTATATGTTAAATTTTTATTATAATGTTATTTAAATTAATATTTTTTATTGATTATTTTGTTTAATATATTGGTATATGGTACTATTTGAATCTTAACAAATTTAAATGTTTATATTTTGGCAACGTTGCAAAACATTTGGAAGTGAACATTAATTTTTCATTTAAGATTCAATAATATATTTATCTATTATCTTCGATTTGTATTACCTCATTATTTGATTTATATAAAAACATGAAAAGCTAATGATAATTATTGTATTGATTTTTAAATTATTTGGTCGATGATTTGAAAAGATTAATCCTTTGTAATACTTCATTAATACATATATTTTAATTTACAATTTATATACTTGATGAAATTTTAGTCTATCGTATTTATGTTGATATTTGGATACGTACTTAATTGTAGTTTATTTCATGTCACCAATTTCATTCAGGTCACTTAAAAACCAATGAGAAATGTATAACAAACATTTTTTTTACTAAAGATTGATTACAATTTTAAAGAAATACAAATGAATAAAACATTATCCATTTATGATTTTGAATAATAAAAAAATGGTCTATATATCTTAATCATGATATAAAAAGTGTGTTAAGAGAAAAAAATAAGGATTTAAGTCGTCAAAAAATAGTATTTAAAATATACATTCCATATATATCCAAATCTATTAATAGTAATATTAATATAATATCATTAGTCCCATTGTGTCAGAAACTTTTTTTAATTAATTTATTTCTTGATCATATCAAATATTAAGTCATGCAATTGTACGATTCCCTAGTTATTATTTTTATATGGATCTTAATTTATTTAATAGGATCTTCAAATCAAGAACAACTTAAAGAAAGTTCATCAAAAAGACAAGTTAAATAATATAAAAATGTTAAGAAAAATATAGAAGAAAGTTTTTCATATGACAAAAATAACTTGGAAAGAGACATAAGTTAAGATAGTTTATTTGCATATTAGAATAAGGCTAACATAGGTTAGAATAGTTAATCTTAGATACTTGTGTGTAAAATGAAGTCTTACATCTCTATTTAGAGTGAATAGGATGTGACTCTTTATCCTATAAATAAAGACTATTAGTATCTTATAAAAGTATCTTTGACTTAAATATATATTTGAGAGCTTAAATAACCTTTTGTATGCTTTTTGTGTGATAGTGAGCTTTCTTTAGTTGAGTTTTCTTAAATAACCTCTTATTTTCTTTGCCTTTCTTAGAGCATCAAAGAGAGTGTGCCAAGAAACTTTAAGGGTCTTTATTAACCTTCTAGGCTATGTATATTTGGTAAAATAGTCACCACCCTATCTTATCCCTTTCTCATTTTTTTCTCATGTTCACTATCATCCATTGTCAATTTTCATCCATTTCTTGAATATGTCTTGTGCTCTTGTTATAACTTTCATCTCTTATCTTTTCACCTCTCAAAGCTTGCTAAGAACTAACCAAAATTACATATAACTTAGTCAAACTCTTTCTCACACCTTGGCCAAACTTTCATCAATAATCCCAACCAGAATCACTAAAACACCAATTTTATCTCACCAATAATTCACAATATTTAACCAAGAAATATCTAAGAAAGCTTTCATAACTCATTGTAACCAGAAATCGTTTGTCTAATAGTTTGTAATAATTGAATTGACTAATGGAATCTCTTAAAAAGTTATCTCAAGGGTGAGTTGGGCGTAGTCCTTGAGTTTAGGTGAACCAATATAAATATAAAGTTTGTTGTTAAAAAATGAGACATTTTAAGCTGACAACTCATCTATATCAATTTTATAAATATTTCTTTGGCTATCAGTAGTAAGTAATTTGGCCTTATTATGGATTTTACTATACATTGGTCTTTGTTGAAAACAACATCACACCTATTATCACACAATTAACTTATGCTAAGTAAATTATGTTTCAAACTATCTACTAACAAGATTTTTCAATAGAAGGTAGAGGTTTCATACCAATATAACCAACTTTCAACTATCTTGTTGTATTGGTTTCCTCATAATATGACCTTCCCTTATTACTTGTTCTTAATTCTTGAAACAAACTTTTGTCCTGTCAAATTACTTGAGCACCCATTACCCATGTATTAAGATTGGGATTTTCTTCTTACCATTGAGTATATACGAAAGAGGAATTATTTTCCTATTAGTTACAAAAAACTTTAGGTCCTTTCTTGTTAGTATATATTGGGAGATGCTTTCTAGGATTTCCATTGAATTAAGCATTATATGTTAGTACAAGTGACTGTAGAAGGGGTTTAAAAAAAGGCTTACATTCTTCTCACAAATAACTAGATTAAACAATCTAGCGAACAAACACAACAAATAACATAGAACAATTTCATGTTGGTTCATCCAAACACATGGTTTAAGTCCAATTCTCTCTTAAGAGGTTTCAATTAATCAAATAAATGATTACATGAATACACAAAATCATTCATGACTATAATGAATAAATAAATAACTTCTAATTATCATGAGTACAAATTACTGTTGGTTATCTTATCTTAATCTCCCTTTGAGACTAAAGCCTTAATAAAAAAATTCTTCAAGAGAAAATAAATTAAGCTCTATGAATTGCTTATTACAAAAGTTTCACCCACCTACATAAAACGTTTAAAACTGTATGAATACGGTCAATAATCAATTTTGTCCAAATGATTAAAGAAAGTTAAAAATTATTATTTTTCAATTAATAAAATAATGATGGAATAATGGATCATTAATTTTTTCAAAAAAATGATAGAATTTAAAAGAAAGAGGATTTTTAATTATAATATAATAATAATAATAATAATAATAATAAAAGAGAGAGAATTAGAAAATAAAATTAAAAATTGAAAAAATTTGTTTTTTACAAATATTTTAAAACTAAAAAATAGTTAATTTATTTTTAATAAAAAAATTCAAAATGTTTAAATGCATATTTAGACTCTATTTCTCTTTTTTTTTTCGTTTTTTAAAAGAATATATGTATAAAAAAACATAATTTGGGCTCAGCCCATTAAGTTTTAACTGAATTTTCTAATCTATATAAAGAACAAATAAAAGTTGGGCCCAACCCATTTTCTCTAACCTACACAAAAAAAAAAAAATCTGAAATCAAAACAATAACTTAAAGGAATGAAGAAACAAAAAGTGAGAAGGAGGTAGTGGGAGTAACAAAATCAAAATAGAAAAAGACAGAGGGAAGAAAGAAAAAAAAAAAGGGAAAATGGAGATATGAAAAAGGGGCAAGAGTAAAAAAACGTGAGGCAAACTATAGGAAAATTTCCAAGTCAGCCAAAGAAAAAATCTTTATTCCCGTCGATAATATTTATAACTTGCAAACCACCTTCGTAAAAAGTTTATTCCATTTAATAACTAATAATGATTGATAAACTTATTAATAAGTTCATACTTATTAATTAATCATTTATAAACTTGAAAACTATAAGGAAACAGACCTTAATATCAATATTATTCAATTATATTCTTTCTATCTACGTAATTTAATATTTTATATAGTAAGCTTAATTTGAATAGAATTAGTCAATAATTTCAAATATTGATTTGTTAATGTGCCAACAAATATAGAGATACCTAAATAAAAGAAAATGAATATATCATTTATTAAAACCAAGTAATGTTGAATTCTCTTATCGATAGAATACGAATTATCAATAATATAAAAATAAATTTTAGTGAGATTTAACAATTATCGAGACATTAAAAAGATTGCATAAATATAATAAAATGACATTTATTAGACCTAACAAAACTACCGTAGGCATATAAAATAAAGGCAAAGCAAAAACTTTTAAATGCTAATATTGAATATATTAGAATTCAAAAAGGATTATATCTAATTCCAACAAGGTAGAAAGATGAACAATGAAGGAGAATGGATTTACAAAGAGGAGGAAAGTAAAACTCTCCAAACCCTAGCCATCATACCAAGATTATATTTTCTTGACTTTCAGTCTCTAGATGAAATGAAGTCTCTAAAGTAGAGTGTTTAGAAGTGAAAGTGTTTAACCCTAATATAAATATAAAGAGTCCTTTAAATAGATTCTAATTTACACCTTCATGCCCGACCTAACTAAAGTGGCACCAGATGCAACTATATTTTATTACAATTCTTTGCCCAATTGGCACCAGGTGCATTTCCAGTCTTTTGCTTTTAAGTTTGATTATGTCCAACTCAGCTCTACTGTTACCAGACACATTTATAGACTACATTAATTTTTATCTTTTATCTCTCTCTTTATGGCTTCAATCCTGCTCTTCTTGACCCAATTGTTTTCCTTTCAGTTATTTAACAAGATTAATGAAATTTGAGTAATGTTTGATTAAAAGCATAACTAACCAATTATTTATATATAACATGAAACAAATCATTAGGTTCCAAACTTGAAAAGAGTTTATTTTATTATGAAAATAAACCCAAAAATATCATAAAAATAATGTTATCAACTTCAAAATAGACTTATGATTTGTAGTCGTGTGATATTTTCTACAATTATTCCAAGTTAAGGCATCTTTATTATATTTTTGTATTAAACTATATGGATTTTATTTTTCTTAATTTTAGCTTGGACATATGTAATTGAGCTTATGGACCTCATTAAAACTTATAATTAGGCCTACATGATCAACTTATTAAAGGACTTAAGGTAGACTAAATGAGCTAAAATTAGAGATAGAAAATTAATTTGTTTAGTTTTAGTTGTGGTTGTTGTCTCTTCGTCTCCTTTTTTCTTAGTTTCATAATTGTCTTTCATTTTCCTCTCTCAATTATTGAATAAAAAGCATATAATTCTTTGGGTTTTATATCATTGTTTAACGTTTTAAGGTTGTTTTTCTTTTATCTAATTTCATATTTGCATTTTGTGTTTTTAATTTTACAAATTGAATTAGGAATCCATTGAATCTTGATTTGATAATTGAATATATATTAGATTGAACCATATTTTGATTTGATTTATATTTCTAGTTCAATGATGTTTATTCAATTGAATCAATTAATTGTTTAAACTTAAATTTAAACTATAATAAAAAAAATTGTATGAATCTTAAATATGTGAATTGATCTTTCATTTCCAATTCTTTTATTTTCAATTTATATTTGTTTTTTAATTTTGTTTCAATTCTAAAAACCTTTAAATTAATTAATTATTTTATCAACGAAATAAATATATAAATATGAGAGTATGTGGGTATTCTAATCCTGGTAGAAACATATTACGCCTTACACGAGCAGTTGAAAAGAATTATAGGTTACAACTCATTAAGATGTCATCTAGATGATTTTCCAATGTTTTGATGGTATACCATCAAAAGTACCCAAAGGAAAGGCTATCTTCTGAAAACTGACCAATATAGATATTACTAATACAGATAGAAAAGCATTCTAACTTACTATAGCTACTTTAGCCCATACCAAACTCCACTACTTCTTAAAAGCTAAGTAAAAAAATCCCTTTTGAAACATATAGTTTGTTTAACAGAGCTAAGTTTATTATTATTGTATACAATGTTTATTCTATTTTTGCTATATTTTGGTTTACATATATATATATTAGGAGTTTCAAATGATATATTTCCATCTATTAGAATTTTATGTAGTACTTAAGTTTGACTAGGACCACCTAGTTAAGATACTAAAATAATATACTAAAGATCAAAGTTATTAGACTCGAGAGTCTACATATAAACTCCTGAAGGATATATAAACATGACTTGTAAACTCAACTTATAGACTCCTAAGAGTCTATTTTAGTAAAAAGAATCAATAAAAAAACCAATATTAGAGCATTAATACTAAAAAAAGATACAATTACACTCTCAATTTATATTTTATTATAGCCCACTACACTTCAAATTAAACACAAAACAATTAAACTAAAAATAAACTTACCTTAAAAAACCCACTCACTCAGAGAAATCCAATCTAAAATACCCATTCACTACAAAAACCCAACCCTAAAAAACCCACTCACTCATGGAAACCCAACCCACAAAACAAAACCTGCATAACCCAACGCAACAGTGAGACGCAACGAGATGCAACGGTGAGACGCATTGAGAGGAAGGTGAGGTGTGCCAACCTAGACGAAAACCAACATGCGACGATGCAGCAGTGAGATTACACGTGTGACGGCGAGATGACGACCAACGACGAATCCAGACGGTGACAAGCAAGACGACAACGGTGAACCCTAAGTGCAATGAGGGTTGTGTGTGTTGTTTTGGGTCTTCTCTTGCACTCGTCGACTCGATGATCGACTCGCGAGTTTGGGCGAGTCCACCGAGTCTATGTCCGAGTCTATTGAGTTTACTCGAGAGTCAACTTAGTCATAGGTGGTAGAAATGAAAAGTTAGACAAGTTTACAAGTCAACTCGCGAGTTTGATAACCATATTAAAGATTTCATATTAACAATAAATAAGACATTTCAATAATATATAAATGAATATAAATCTCATTTTACAAGTCAAATTTATAGAGTTAAATTTAAAATTTATTTCTTAAAATAATAGATGACTAATACTAACTAGGCTAATAATAAAAGTCATATCTCTCTACTAGTATATGATGGTCTAGACAAAATTTTAAAAACAAATTGATTCATAAAGTTACAAAAATTATTACACAAACTAGGATAATATTATTTCTCTCTTCTATTGTAAAGACTCTTTAGATAAGATTTACTTGTCAATGGATTCCATACAATATTAGTCTTTCCTTTTGATAACTGAACTACAACATCATTTTTTTAGACTGAACTACAACATATTTTTTTAGCATAATATCCGTAGAGATTATTAATTATTGCAAATGACTAACACAATCGAAGTCTTAATATATAAGATAAGTATTTCCCTTGACATGAGTTTTAGATCATAATATTGTACTTTCCTGTAAAAAATTAGCACTATGTTTTCAACTTCTTTCCCTCCTTTTTCACATTTAACAAACATATATCCAATCCTCGACTTTAATTACATCGATCCTATCAACAAATACCTCAATGATACTAGTTAAAAACCTAATAAACAAAATATACTAAAAATTAAAGAAGGGGTGTCATTAACATTAAATATAATAATTTCTTATAAAAAAAACTTTACTTCTCAAAAGTATTAGTTAATATCTTCTAATAACGTAGACAGTTTCTTTCTAAGAAGGATAATGCTGCATGTATCATTTTCAGTGTATTTTGTGATATTTAAACTCAAATCAAGAGACAATATTTATTTGTTCCTAAGAGGGTCATCATCAAACTAAAGCTTGATGCATACTACATACATATAAGCCGAATAAGAACATCGTACACCCCCGATCCCTCATCAATGATAACATTATTGCCAAACTCTTTATTAGATTAATATAAAATAAAAATAGTGTATTTTATGGCATTAAAAAGAATTATTGTGGGTCTTTTAAAGAGTGAAAAGATGGCCTTTTATGGATGCATTATTTGAACCACTCTTTTGACATAAGATGAGTCATAAAAGCTGATATTCCACAAGTAAATATCTCCACTTGGTTGGTAATGGGGTCATTCCATTGTGAAAAGCAATGCCCCAACCAAGGCTTTAACTTAGATACTAACTTCAGCAAGTCAAAAGATCCATTGCATGAAAGTAAAAAGGGGGAAAAAGGGATAAAGCAAACGCACACGCAATAGAAAAAAGAGTTCAAAGCATTATGAATAAGCACTTATTCACTCTATTAAAAGAAAAAGAAAAGGTTAATGAGTAGACCAAAGTAAAAGAGAATTCCTAAATGCTCAAGGACTCAATTGTTGCATGACAATCTCGGTTTGTGGTTGGTAATTAAGCTTTCTCACTTTAATTTAAAGTGAGATTTCCGATTCATCTTAATTTGTAATAAAATGTGATTTTGACAAATCTTTTAATAAACTTTTACGAGAAAAAAATATGAAAAAAATAAGAATAGTAAGTTTATTTTATCTTATAAAATCTATTATAGAGAAGTGTGTATTCTTAAATAAGTTGTTAGGTTTACATTTTTTTTATCGGCTAATTAGATTTATGTTAACAAGAATATTCAAGTTAAAATTCTTAAATTTACGAAGAAGTGTGGATTCTTATTTTTAAATTTGGATAGTTTAATTAATATATGTATAAAAAAAGAAAATACAAAGGAGGGGATTAAATTATGTTTTTAGATATATTTTTCTAAAACTCTTTAAAATAATGTTATTGTGGTTTGTCCTATTGGAGATGATGAAATATTAGATTCAGAATTTCATAAATAAACAAATGATTAAGCAAATTGATTAGATGATGATAAAAAAAGCTTTTCATTAACATTAAAAATACATTTCAAAGTTAGTTATAGAAATTGAATAAGAAAAAAAATAATTTTATATTAGATTATTTTAACGTAAGACTACATTCATTTCTTAACAAATCTATTAAATTTCATTGATATGAATATTTTTCAATGTCACTACGGATTTATAATGAACACGTTCTTTATTTAACTTCTTCGACTAAATCAAACGAATATCTTTTTTATAATTGTTTTTCAAACTTTTACAATGCAAGTAGTTTTTTATTTATAATCTTTTCTAAATTTTACACCATGAATATTCTTTAACTCTGTAATTACTTCTACCTTTACCCATTAGGTGTTTAAAAAATTTAAACTTACTTTTAAAGTTAAATTTCTAACTCTCAAAGAGGAATTACAGAATAAAACCACTAAGTTGTAATTATATCAATATATAATAAATGAGAGCTTTATGCAATAACACAAAGTCTGGAAACAAAGAGAGGTTTAAAAGAAAATTTGTTGCCTCAACAATGTATTGATATATGAATTTCCAAACTTTAAACGGTATACAAAAACATACAAACCTTTCATTTCTTTTTTCAATTCTTAATTTTCCTAAAAATATTATTTCTATTTTTTTTTTTACATTTTAATAAACTAAAATATTTTAAATATGCAAAACTAAGAATTGAATCAACACTCAATAAGGACTCAAAAATTGTAATTCAATCAAATCTTTTCTTCTTATTAAAAGAGTGTGAAAACTAAATTCCATTATTTAATATCTTAAAAAACTTAAAAGTATGTCATACAAATTTATGCAACCCCTTTCATTGTACTTATAGGATTTTAGACAATGTTGTTCTAAGAAAGATATAGTATTTTAACCTTATCACTTTTCTCCTTTTAGCCCAACAACTTTTTTTCCAATGACTGCTATTTTCCCATATCTAGAACGAATCAAATTCAGAAACAAACTCTTCCGTGTCGTCCAAAATCATCCATACAAAAAGAATTAAGTAATGCCACGTAAAGGAATGCTAACAATAATTACAATAAATATATATATATATATATATATATATATATATATATATATATGGTGTAATACAAGGGGCAACATTAAAAAGTTTTAGAGAGTATGAGTTACATCCTATAAAAAAATATTAATAACATATATTATATAATTATGTACAATGTATTTAAGAATTTATAAAGAGTATGAATTACATCCTATAAAAAAAATTTAAAAACTTACAAATATATATATATATATATATATATTATGAAAAATATTTGTTTCTGAATAATTATAATAAAAAAATATAAAATTAGTATAAAAGATATATGCATGAAAACAAATAATTAAAAAATAACATAAATTATAAATTAAAATATAATTAAGAGTATATTATGACATATGTTCATAATTTATTGTTAAACAACAAAGGTAAATAATTTATGAATGGAAAAAAAATCTAGACATACATAACAATCACTAAACTTGCATTTATACTGCCTTAAATGAGTGATGCAGACATCACTGTATTATTATTGCACTAGCTCCAAAAATGAACAATAGCAGAGAGCATAACTCAAAAATAGATTTAAGTACAACAGAATGTAGTTACAAAATGGGCTACAGAAACTAGAAATGCTACCTGCAAAATAAATTTTATGCATAATATGCACAAGATTATGAAGGGGAAGTGGAAGGTAGAAACTCCTTATATGCCCTCTTGGAATGCATGAGCACGAGAAATAGCTGCAGGGTTAGCTTCCAAGATCTGAGACACCCCCAACACACGGTCTTTGCCTTCTCTAGCCTTTGCCCTTTTTGAAACAGTACCACCTTCTGGTAATGTAGGACATTTTGAGGCCTCATTTGGATCATCAATGCTATGAGTCATTGGAACCAAGACACACATGTCTGATTTTTCATCATCTGTTGAAACATTGTCTCTTGTGTGTTTGCCAAGTGTGGGGGAACCATTGCCTGAGCAGCAGCTGTTACTGGTAGAGGAAGTAGGTGAAAGGCAGGCAGTGAAACCCACTGAAACTGCTCCTGTTCCACCACCACCCCACGTAGGTGGTCCACCCCAGTATGTTCCAGGAACAAACTGGAGGGGAAAGCTTGGTGGGCAGATGGTTGGAACCGCCATCATCGGCGTAGGACAACACTGCATCGATGCGGGGTCGGCACCATAAGCAGTGGAAGCAACATTGTTCCAATCTGGATGATTCCAAGGGATGATCCATGGAGCAACAGGATAACACTGCAAAGGTTTTGATGCAGTAGGTTCAGTTAATTTGTTTCTTGCAGTACAAGCATTGGTAATAGATGCTGATGCTGATGCTGATGCAGAAAGGGATACTTCCTCCTCCCCTTTTTCTGCATAATTGACAGCATTTTCATCAACACTTTGATTTTTTTCTTTAAGATTGAGCATTGACTCCATGGATTCACAAAGAGGAGGGGCATCCGGACAAAATTTCAACACAGTACCATTATCTGTTGAAGATCTGAAAACAGCAGCAGGTTGAAGAGTTGTTGTGACAAGTTGGTGACAAGAAGGGTCGTTTGGAGTTGGAACTCCCTCACAAGATACAATGATGTGCCCGTATTGAGAAGCTAGGTGCTTGTTCTTTCGTCTCCCAGCACCCACAGGAACATTTCTCATCGTTCCACCTGCAGTCCAATACCTTTGGCAGTTCTTGCAGAAATGCCGAGGCTGATTCACATTGTAGTTATTGAAATAACAGAATTTAGTGTCTAAACTGTTGCAGCGGGGACAGTGAAGAATCTTGTCTGGTTTCTTGAAGATTTTATCTTCATCTGTACTGCTACTCTCTGTAGTATTTTCCACAGTTTTGGCATTTATCTTTGACAAATTTTCCTGCTGATTACTATGTGGGGACTCTTGTTTGCTATCCCTTGAATCAGAACAATTCTCTGGTTGCTCAGAGTTTTCAGAATAGGGCATTTCAACTTCTTTCTTCTTTAAGCCACCGCAAGCATTTGAAATTTAAGGTATCATCAATGACAAGTTAAGCAGAACCAAAATTAAGAAACAAAAATCAAAGAACACAACTGTCATGTTATATTTATTTCCTCTGAAAAACATAAAATACCACACAAGAGGAACAATTGGAATTGACTTTAAGAACAGCAATTTCTCAAGTAATAGCATATTAGTTCATACATGAAACCATGTCGTCTCCTGCTACTAATCTGTGTCAATTTCAGGTCATATTCATGAGAATGAATCATACTAGAACTGATAAACAATAAGAGACTTATAAACAGCAACAATGAAAGATTCTAGTACAATGAAGCCACATTACTCCAAAGAAAATATTCATCGCATTTATCAACATTTGTGTCTAAAGAAAGGAACTGATTCATAGGTAATCAACGCCATTGCTCCTATAAAGATGAAACAAGTTAATGTTATATTTCTTTCAGAAACACCATAGAGGGGTAGCAGAACCTATTTCACATCCCAAACATAACTACACTCTCATGACAGCAAAAACCAAATGTTAGGCAGATATTCTTCAAAACCTCAATTGCTCACACAAACAACTTCACCAACCTTGGTCTTAATTCACAAAATTTATGTAGAAACGAGAAAACATAAAGACAAATTGTCAACCAAAAGTTTACTTACTCCAAATGAACATTGAGACAACCCTTTTTTCCCATGAATCTGAAGGTGCATCACATACATATTCTTAAAATGTTAAAAGGGAAATTTCTTAGGAATAAATACTTTTCATATTTCACACTATTCTAAAGCCAGAACATAATTCTTGTAACCAATTATGGCATAGCAAAAGAATTTTTTTTTTATAATAAAAAAACCCATAAAATAAAATACTATATCAGTCCAAGAAAAATGGCTTTTGGGTATCCTTTATGAGTAAGTACCATGGTTGCAGAGTTGGCCTGAATCTGATACCCCATCTGAGAACTCGCCGGAATCTGAGATTCCGGCAACGGAATCTTCCTGCCGAAGAGCCTAATACCCGGATCCTTATTAGACATGTCCCCTTCTGTATTAATTAATGCTACTGTTGTTGATAATGGTTTTTTTCCAGAAGAACACTGTGAAGCTTCTCTGCACTTCCAAGATACATAGATAGATATAGATAGAACAGAGAAAGAAAGAGTGAGACACCGAAAGAAAGAGAGAAAATGAGATAGTAAAAAAGTAGCTTTTGTTTCCACGGAACTTTTCAAGGGTGAAACTTTGCACTAAAAAAGCTACAAAACCCTCTGAGAGAAAAAGTCACCCTGCAAAAAGCACCAACAACACGAGGCATCACCCTTTACACTTTCTTCTTTTTCTCTTTTGCTCTTTCACATTTCTTTGTTATAAAAACGTTTTCACTAAAATATACTTTTGTTCTTCATCCTCTTTTTATTTTACTTTAATCATTTAAATTTTAGAAAAATATTACTATTGTGCTAATACTTTTGTTCTTCATCTTCTTTTTATTTTACTTTAATCATTTAAATTTTAGAAAAATATTACTATTGTGCTAATTGTTTAATTTTGATTAACGTGATCCTTGAATTTGATGAGGTCCATAATAAATTATCCATAGAAAACCTACAAGAGCAAGTTAGGCACAAACTAAAACTAAATAATAAATAAGGAAAAAGATATGTTTTTTATTATCACATTTTTCAATTGTTAATGCTTGTAATTTAGTAAATTCAAGAGAAAACATCTTAGGCATCTGCAAAAATGTGATTTATAATTCTTGTTATGTTACATCATCAGAACTTATATTTATTTTTTTTATGGAAAAAACTATTAAAATTCAAATAACTCTGAAAAAAAAAGTTATTTGTAATTTCTATTATCCTTTGCTGTTATTGGTTGTTTCAAAAGAAAAAAAAAATTCTCAAAAAGTTGTTTCTTACATAAAGAATCAAATTTGAACTTGAAGGGATGTGATTGTCACATAGACTAACTTCAATGCCAGATTTTTTTCTAATCTATATTATATATAATAATTATTTAATTTGTTCCCACTTTATACAAAAGGTTCGTCGATTATATTTATTTAAATTTAATTTTAAAAATGACGATAACTTCCACTGCTTCATGTTAAAAGAATTACATGAGCGGATCCATTAAACTCTTAAATTTTGAATTTCAATAAAATTTAAATTACTGATAAACAAATATGTTAAGAAAAGTGTTTATCTATCTAATCCATTCTTATATACCATTGCAATTTCATTCCCTTGAAAAAACAAAATGATTGGTTTTTATTCAAAGGAAAGTGTTCTCCTTTTTTGCCCCCTTATTTTTCTAATGTTTTGGGAAAAATGAGTTAAACATTAGACCGTACACAATAGAATATGAAACCCCTCTTCTTAACCTTCGGCTTTTCGATTTATTATTAATATTATTAAATGTCCAATGTGGGTTCATGAACCTCTTCCTTTAACACTAATGTGGGAAAGTCCAATTTTTTTATTATTTATTTTTATTACATTAAAATATATATATATAATTAATAAATAATTAATGAATAAACAATTTAAATGTGTATAATTTTGGAAAAGTTACTTGGTTTCTAGTTATCAACATTGGCATTGTTACAAGAGGAATATTTTAGGTGACCCTAAATTAAAATAAAAAGTTAATTTTTATATTAAATAATAGTGAGACTATTTATTAGAAATTATGAAAGTGGTGGAAAGCTAGGGTGGTGACAGGTGGCAGATGAGTCAGCAGAGAAATGTACTGGCTAAGGATGAAAGAAAAGTGGGACCCACAATTGGAAAAAGGGCAAAAAGGTGATGCAGACTTGAACTACCGGTGATTGAAGCCATTCGCTTTTTACGCCGCCTTCAATGTCTTTGCCAAATTGCTGCTCATTCACTGGTAACAACTCACTGGGTCCCACACTACAAACACCTATTTTATTATTTAATTACACAATTAATAAACAATTATGTCAAATTTTATTATTTAGATGTTTTTCATATTTTTTAACTTTTTTTTTTGTATTTTATCTATCTTTTTAAATATATATCAATACATTAAGATGTTCCATGATTTGAGAAGTACTGAATTCAATTATTTTATCTAAAAGATTATATATTTGCATCTATATATGAAAAAAATGTGATTAGGAATCCAACTTCATTTAAATAGCTAAATATTAGGTTGTGCTATTTAAATTAGATATGGACAAAAATGGGACAAAAAGTCTGATTATTGCGTGATATAACATATACACTAAGGTTTTTTTCTTTTTTTTACTGAAAGCAAAGTGTTTTCTTGATAAACATACTTACAAATAAATTAAATTTATATTGTTTTTACATAATCTTGAGATTAATAATAATTTTCTTTAAATATCAATTTTAATACTTTTTTTGATTTTCTATAACTGGTGTGAATAAGAGAAGGTATTTGTATATTAAAATTAGTTTTCATATATCTTAAGTTTTGGTGGATTAAATAAAACATACTTTATTCTTATATAGGCTTTTCTTATTTATAATAGTGTTTGTTCTAACATGATTATCCATCTACTTTTTATTAATGAAAAGATATAAAATATATTTAACCTACTTTTTACTAGAAAAAAAAAATATAAATTATTTTGTTATTTTCAGAGATTTTATTGTCAGAGAAATGACACATAACTCAAGATACTTAATAATAATTATATTATTGTTAGTATGTTAGCTTAAGTAACTTACAATCTACTAAGATCGAGTAGTGTCCTCGTCGAGTAGTACACTTACGAGATATTTTGCATATGTTTAATAAAGGTTTCTATATTAACCATTTTTAATTAAAACATAAAATAAGTTAAATGTTTGAAATATCAACTTAAATTGTTGTTGAAAAATTATAATTTATGAGTTTTTTAATAATTTTTTAATAACTTTTTCCTTTTGTTTACACGCCATTAGTTTTATATTCAAATAAAATTAATTACTTTTTAATCTTATAAATTTACTTATGCATTATACACTGATTTTATTTGATATAGATTCTTTAATATACCATTTTCATGTTGAAAATTATATAACTAATATGTAGAGCTAAATAATTATAGATAGTCTTATATTAATCAATTAATGGATAATATGATAAACTTATCAAATTTCATCATTACTAAAATAAATTTTGATATCATCTTTAAAATTATTTTAATTTTAACTTAACTTTACATATTTTTTAAAATGAAGTTTAAATTTGTTTATATAATATCGATTTACCTTCAGATACAACTTATTTAAAAATTAATTATAAATATAACTGATCATAAATATGTTCATTGTTTACAACCGTGGGTCCACCACAAATGCTACTTCTTACCCTTTTCTATCTCTTAAAATTTAAAAAGAAGCGTGGGTTTTGAATGGGTCATTGTTAGAAACTTTTTAAGAAGAATTTGCCTAGTGGCACTTTGGGGGTAAGTGGTGTTGGTGTTCATGTTTGTTGGTGCTGTTTCATTCTCACGAGGCAAGTGTCTTTTGTACGTCGTTTTAAGGTCCCAACTTGCAAATTAAGGTTCCGTGATTCTGTCACATTATTCTTCACGAACCAAAAGCCTCTCGTTGCAACTTGCGGGCTTCTTCTCACTTTGTATTCCGGGCAAGGGGGAATGTACACCAATATTTTGTTTCCAAAATTTGGTAGGTAATTCTTCCCTTGTCACTATTATAATCATATTGAAATTTAAATACATATTTCGTTTTCATACTTACATTTTCTTTTTACTTTTAGTCTTTATATTTCAAACATCACATTTCAATCTTTATATATACGTTAATTTTAATGTTTTTATTTTATTATAAATCATAAAATGCCGTGTCCGTGTAAAAGAATAAAATATGATTATTTAAGTATATGAAATAAAAGTTAAAATTTGCGTAACTAAGGGATTAAGTAACTAAATCTTATCATAAATAATATTTTAGAAACGAATAATTTCAAAATATAGTAAGAATTCATTATCCTATAAAGTGATTTTAAATTCAAGTAAATGAAAAGAAAAACAATATAATTTAGAGAAAAAAATCTTACTAAAAAAAGTGAATTAAATCTCCCAAGAAAAATTACTCACTAACATGACTGGGGAATATCCTCATGCAATAATATAGTAATAAAATTATCCATTGATATGGATAGTTTTTTTTTTTCACTAAAGTATAAGAGTTGTAATTTTTATAAGTCTTTGATATTTTTAAATGATTAAAAAATATACTTTTATCAATCTTTATATATTTGGTGTTAAGGATAAAGCAAGAACAACCAAAAACATGAAAATAATTGTTCTACCGAAGTTTTTGATCACTCTCTAGGCTAGTCTAAAATAGAAGTTGTCCACTATTTCTCAAGAATTTCATTATTTATAATTTTATTTTTCTCCAATTAACTACATTCAAGTATTAGATATTAATCGATTGTTGTTTCAACGAATACATGCTCAATTGAATATTCAAATGTTAGTTACCAAAAATATTTGACTTGAGGTACGAATAGTTTAATATCAAGATTGGTTTTTATTTATTATTAGCATCTCATCGATGAAGTTATTGGGCTCACATTTCTCGTTAAATAGGGCTAATCACTTAAATAAAGGATTAATATGCACATATCATTCGACCTCAGTCCATTCTTGGATAAAAGAATCATCTTTCGTAACTCCTTTTTACTAGACACACCTCCATGCCCAAATACACCCCCTGACCCAAGTGAGGACAATAACCAATGTTGGGTTTTCTATTTCTCAACAATTCATAGAAAGCATTTTCAAGCATGGGTTTAATGAGTATTATGTTATCAATGAAGAGAAATTGTGATGCATCCCATTAGCTTCACAAAACATCCAAAACTCTCAATTTTTTAACACATTATTGTGGTCACTTCTCATGCTTGAGATACAAAAACCAAGCTCTTTCTATACTCTTCTGCAAAATTCCTCAAACACATGAAATGACTCACTCTTGTAAGCTAAAAAAAATACCCATATATATCTAGAATAGTCATCTATAGTGGCTAGACCATATTTCTTTCCTTCTGAACTAAGAGTTATCATAGGACCAAACAAATCCATATATTTAAAAGTTTCAAGTGTCTAGCAATACAAATGCAGTGTCTGAAATTGAAAGAACTTTTTAAATGCTTTCCCTTTTGACATGCTTCGCAAAGAAGATATGCTTCGCAAAGAAGATGAGTTTTTCATGAACGATTGGGCAATCCTCTAAAGAGGTTTTTCTTTGAAAGCTTTAAAATATATTTCACACTTAAATACCTCAACTTTTTATGCCATAAACATCTTTCATCTTCTTTGGAAAAGCTAGCAGGTGATCTTCTACTTATTGAGATATAACATATCAATCATAAAGATTGCTCTTTCTTTGGCAATATATATAGTCTAACAATCAAACGATGTAACTATATATGTGTCCTTATTAAAAGACACTATATAACCACTGTCTCACAATTGACTTATGCTTAGTAGGTTATATTTAAGTCCTTAAATATACACAATATTTTTAATTGACACAAGGGAAGAAATACATAGTACAAATTTCGAATATTTTTCCCTTGTTAATACCTCTAAAGGCAACCTTGACTTCTCATGATCATTCACTGTCAATGGACCTAGCTTAGTCTGTGACATCTTCCCATAAAACACATCTATATTAATAATTATGAGTTCTTTTAGTACCTAAACTCTTTCGAGTTCCTCATTAGCTTTAAAAGATCATTACTTGTGTCTAAACTTGACACTAGTGTGCCCATATTTACCACAATGAACAAGAACTCCTTATCTTTTGAAAAAAAAAAAACTTTGGTATAATCTTTCTTACTTTTGAGATCATTCCCAAGGCTAGAATTCTCTAGTGCATGTGTTGAAACAAAATAAAGCTTTTGAGCTCTTACAAAACTTTTCGAAATCATGCTTGTAACATTTGATTTTTCTTTCCAAACTTTTAATTTTATCAGCTTTTGTCAACAAAGTTTGTTCCAAGGTTGATACTTTCTCATAAATTGTGTTTTATCCTTTCTAAGCTTTTCATTTTCAAGAAGTAAGATTTTAAATTTTTACTTAAATGATAAATATTGCTCAAAAATAGAGTTGTAGCTATTGAGGATATCCTCATAAGAGAGATCATTTTAATCTTCATGATAATGAGAAAGATGAATCTGATGCTTATTGGTAATCAGAAATGGGATTAGAAAATATTTCTTCTTCTATGCTTGCCATAGGACATAGATCAACATGTTCATTTGATCATCAATCTAACCTAGAGTTTTAATCTTCCAGGTGACCATTAGACTCTTCTTTTTAAACTTGGGCTTTCTTTTCATTTTGGGACATCCAATCCAGATCCTCTTTGTATAAAAGATTGCTCCTCTCTTGGTATTATGCTTTCCAAAAAGCTGCACAAAACCTTAACACGCCGGTTATCATTGTCGGAACCTAAACCGACAGCTAGCGATCGAATTGGACTATCCATGATGGAGAATTTTTGCCTATGATCAATTTCACTCTCACACTCATTCAAGCATTGAAACCCTTTATTACACATGAGCACCACTCACATCATCACAACTCACGACACACCTTATAACTCCAATAATTCCACCTTGTGTTTGTCCTAAACACCAATCTATTAACATCTAATCTATTTGTTCCTCTTAGTCACCAACAGTCACGGAGATGAGACCTAAGCTTCTATGGTCAATTTACCTCTTTCTAACCTAACAGAAACCCTAAATCTAAAACTCTTCAAAATATAATGTAGAGACACACAATACTTAACCTAATCAAAAGAAAAACCATAAATTACATATATGAAACAACAAGAGAGATGAGGGATAGAAAGATGGACCATGAAGGTGGAAGACGACGCGCAATGATGAAGACTGACGACGCGAAGAACAACAGCAATGAACTGACAAATTTGATGACAAACGGTGCAGGAACGCTGGTAAATCAATGAAAATTTGTGAGTGAGAGGAGAGTCACGGGAGCCACAGTGATTTTTTATTTTGACGAGAGAAGAAGTAAAGTTTTGGCACAAAGAGGGAAGAAGCAAAGTTTTCGTGAGAGAGGGAAAAATTATGCACAAAAATTTCTTTTTAATTTGAAATGAGGCAACGGTTTTTATTTTTTTAGTACATATTTTAAAAAAACAACACATACATAAATATTTCCTAAAGCATCAATAGTTAAAAATACCGTGGCTTTTAATAGTCTTTAATCCACACTTGTAAAACTGCTGCTTTTATTATATTTAGGCAATTTATATTCGTAATTTTATTTAGCGTTGCCTAAAGTGATATTTATTGTAGTGTGCAATTTGTTGAATAAAAAATCTCAGTTTAGTTTTATTATAATTGATACTTTTTTGTTTAGATGTCCCCCGCAAAATAATTATTGATTCTTTGAGTTCTATTAGCATAACTATCTCAACTATTGTAATTATGTCTTGTCATCTTCAACTTTTTTATTATAAAATTTACACACATGAAAACACAAACCCTTTCCAAAGTTCCTTCCAACATTGTATAAATACATACCTAGCAAAAACCAATTAATTCTAACTAATATCCAATAATTAAGATAATAAAAATAACAACATAAACAAATTAGTTGTGTTTAACTTTTTATTGTATGTTTTGGATTGGTTTATGTTGAAAATGTTTAATGAAAACTTGACTTAATAATTTTTTTTTTTAAACGTTTATGTTTAAACTTTATTATTTAAAGCACCATAAAAAAAGGAAGAGATCGTTAGAGAAAAGATCAATAAACTTAAATTTACCTCAAGTACAACGAAATATTAAAACATAAAACTATTTTTAAGTATTCATCAGACACAATGTTGAGTTATAGAATTTGTTCACATATTTTTATCTGATAAATTCACACTTAAAACAATTGATAAAATATTTTATTTAACACGTGCATACGATCCATCCTGACTGATCTTGTCTTATTTGAGTTTGATCGGACCTAATATCTCATAACTAATTAAAACTCACCTCTTTATTCTAGATTTTCGAAATTCAAAAAACTATACAATCTATATCGAGTTTAAATCTAATTAAATAAGTTAGACTTAAAATCCTATAAATTTGAATTTGAAATAAATCTATTAAAATAAATTTAAAGAAATATCAATTTTGATAATTACGGCTTGCATTTGAATATTTGGATAATTATGGTGAAGCTTTCTCTCTCGAGGTCTTCAAGCTTCACGATTTTGTCAAGCTTAATTCAATGCATTTCTGGAATCCTTTGAACATTGATATGACCGTTTAACATCTGTGAGAACGATGTAGAAGTGCGTGGGTTTACTGAAAAGAAGGTCATTTAAATTTTTTTAATGAGCAATATGACCCGAACAGTGAAATAAGATCTAATAGTTATTGTCAAATCTCTCATCTCTGATAATAGGATTTTTTTTCTGCCTTGAAATGTTCTCTCTCTCTTAGGGTCACTTGTAATGCATAGACAAATAGATATAAAAAGTAAACCAAACTTATTAATTCACATATCACTACGAAAACCAAGGTTACAAACAGTTGTAATACAAATACAACACTTTATCTTACATCACAAAACCATACAAGCCTTGCATAAAATGCAAAAACACTTAAATGTAGAGTTCCTTAGCAAGGATAGATTGAAAACCAGGGTCACACATGAACAAATCCAAAACATTTTGATGTAGCTTAAGCACACACAAGTCCTTAATTCCCAGGTTTTCCAGGTGGGGTATGAGAATGATTTGGTCCAGTTGGACGGTAATCTGTGACATCCATAATCATTCTTCCCTCTTCAAGTTCTTCCTTCGTCTCAAACATCTCCTTCTGCTTCCTTATGTCCACAACTACATTCTCCTGCAAATTAAGATCTTGACTATGTTGGACTTGGAAAAAATAATACATGAGCATGAAAATAATACAGCAACTATATATAATAGATATATAAAACCTTAGAATCTTCAGGACTAATGAAAAAATATGAACTAGGTATTTATTTCGAGAGGATTCTATACAAATTGTAAAATGGGGTACGTAGGATTCATTTTAGATTCTTGACTTACATCAACATAAAATGAGTTTGAAATTAATCTTTGAAAATATCTTTTGGTCCCGTACAATTTCAAACATTAATCAATAAAGAGTAAATGGTTATGCCAAGTTTTCTTTTGAGGTTATTATGTTTCTTTTGGTCTCTCATTAAGATTCATAACATGTGTAATAAGAAATTAAGAATAAATATCTAAAGATTAGATCAGAAAAATAAAAGGGTTACAAAGATATATCACCTCATCTTGATCATCTAAATACTCTCCCAATTGTAATATAATCCTTTTAATAAGAGCAAACTTAGTTAAAAAAACGCCATTTCGTTGCAGTAAGCAGGCAAACAATAATTTCTTCAAACATGTTTACTAGAAGTAACAAATTTGAAATCTTAAAAGTATTTACAGTACTGAAAAAATCTTCTTCCAGAAAACTAAAACTCAGTTTCATTATTTGACTAATTTTGTGATCATTATATACTTGCATTAGTCACGAAAACAATATCAGTGATGCTCAACACTCGCGTTAAGGAGGTAGAGTTTTCCATTCATGCTGAAAAGCTGTTTCAACACCTTCTAAAAATGTGCAGGGTAATGAAGCAGAATTAACTTTTAACATATGTAATTGAAAAGATACATGTTCTTTTGGCATGTTCGTGAAATGGAATATATTTGGAACTGTATTGATTTCTACAAGTCTTTGATAGGGTTTTGGGTGATTTGATTTAAACATTTTAGTATTCATGTCTTTCTCTCCTAGGGTTTGGGTCTCCTAATGTTTTTATATGCTGCTTGTCAAATTTTAGGAATGCAAATAAATTCTCTCCTATTATTTTGTGATTCTCTTGAAATTATGAGATTGTTTTTTTTTTTTTTTTTTTTTTTTAAAAATTTAAAAAAATTTTAAATTTTTTTAAAGTTTTTTTTTAAAAAATTAAAAATATAATTATTTTTTTTGTTATTATACAATTTTAT
>Ga0099825_1002441_pt1 | contig 24709 bp, 10 predicted proteins | sample SiratroredBW_FD_76838 | JGI IMG/M metagenome (GOLD analysis project Ga0099825, IMG submission 76838) | Root nodule microbial communities of legume samples collected from California, USA - Siratro red BW | ecosystem: Host-associated > Plants > Roots > Nodule | place: USA: California | collected... | reverse complement strand
TTAATAAAAATTACAAAAAAAGTAAAAAGAAAAATTAATTTTTTATCAAAAACAAAATAAGAAACGGGTTAAAAATGAAAAAAAAAAAAAAAAAAGAGAGAGAGAGTAAGTTATCTAAAGTATAATGATGGCAGAATAGGCATAAAGAATAACAATGATGATGGTTTAAGTATCTAAGAAATAATAATAACACTGTGATAAGCTTTTTCAGGTGCTCATTATGGAGTGATTTTCTAATCTACATGGGAAATAGAGAACTAACCCTATAACTAGGGATGAAAAAAATGTTTGAGTTATTTCTGACTCAGGATTCGTTTTGAGGACAACTGGTGTGGTCTTCAAAAAAGAGTGCCATTTTCAAGAACTTAGGTGAAACCTATGCCTCCTGTTCTTTCTCAGTAAGATCATCATATAAAATAAGAGGGTCTATCAGTATATAATAATTTTTTAAATTGAAATACTGCTAATTATTATATTGCTTTTAGTTTAATTTCATAGATTAGGTAACTACAGACAAAATAAATGTCCAAATTTCTTGCATACCAACTGGATTTCACCACTTATTCAAATTTTCTATAGATATTCTTAATATTACTTTTTTTATACAATTTGATAAAGAAAAAGTAAGGTAATATATATATATATATATATGATTAATCATAAAACATTCATGATAAACGAAATTACTGATTGGCATGAGAATAATTGAAAATATATGATGCATATATTTCACTTACTTAACTGTTTTTATTGCTTAATTTTTAGTTAATTCTTCGTACTGCATGGATACGTGCGTACGTATAAAGTGTTTTTGAAATAAAATTATTTTTATCTTATTTTATTTATTCCTTAAGGAATTAATATACATTCTAACAATTAAATTATTTATTATTTTTATAATAAAATAATCTTATTTGACTAAAGTACCTTTATTGCACAAATGATTTAGTGAACTGTAACTTGAAACTATACATCTATTAACTAATACATTGATTTCTTACACCACATATATGATCAAATCTAAACTATACTTCCTACAACGTCCATTGTTTTGGAAACTACAATTTTGATAAAATAAATGGTAGTTGATAGATTCATTGAAATGCAAGAGTTGCAGAGGTACTAAAGTGACAAGAAGGGAGAGTTTCTTTGGATTGTTCTTTTTGAGACAAAAATTACTTTGCTTGACAGAAAACTACTTCTTACATTTTTTTTTTATTAAACTAGTGTGCAAATCATCACAAACACGAAGTAATATTTAGAAGGGTATCTTTTCATAAATGTAATTAAATACAAGTAATTTTAATTTTAAAAATTCGCTTATTTTTGTCACAATTTTTTTTCAGAAAAAAACTTTATTTCTTAGAAAATATTCTTAAATTGTAAATCACTTCAAATAAATACTAGTTGCACCAATAATAAAACATTGTGATTATAATTTGAGAGAGAAGAGCTAGATTCTCTATTTTTTTTTTTTAAATAATGAGTGAAAATAGTTATAGTGATGCTTTTAAAATGACTGTTGACTTAATTATCGTTTAAAAGTTAAATAATATAACAACGCTTATAATTATTGGTTTTTAATGATGATTATGTGAAGAGCTATGTTAGTTTGTTGACAAAATAAAAATTATTTTATTTAACTTTGTGATAAAGTGATAATGGTGATGATCAATTTTTTTTTTCTTCTTTTAACAAATGTATGATATGACACAATTACGAAGATATAATCACTCTCCTTCGATGAAAATATAACTGTTATTTTTCTTGGCTTCACATAAGTACAACAATAATAACTTGAAAACGACAATAGCAAAACAACGATTCCATACAACCTTATTTTTTATTTATTTTTATAGAGACGCAATAATAACAACAGGATAAAGATAGTAAATAATAATAACATATATAAGCCTACAAGGAGCTTCAAAATTATACAAAAATAAAAACTACAAAAAAGAAATGGAGAAAAAACATTTTATAAATTCAACTTGATTTCAAACAATGATTATACATAATCATTGTTAAAAATATATTATTTTGATATGAAATCCATTAAAAAGAATTATGATTATTTTTTTCTGTAATAATTCTCCTTATAATCATCATTGTTTTTTCTACTTTAAAAAATAATTTACTTAATTGATATCAAAAGATACGTTATTCTGAAATTAAATTAATTATAAAATTCTCATTATTATTTTTCAACGACCATTCTTTTGTAATTGTTGTCATTTCCTCACTTTTAATACCAATTAACACAACGTCATTGTTAATTGTGACTTCAAAACTTTAAAATTGTGTGTCCTTTTAAAAACCATTGATAAAAATTATTAAGGAATCATATTTAAAAAGACATTACGATGATGATTATTTTAATTTTCTTTTACAAATAATTATTCAAAACTGAGAATAAAAAATAAAAAGAAATATCAAATTGTTTAAATAAACAAATATTAGATTAAAATAATTACAAAATTGAATCATATAAAAAATAGAGTTGTAGAATAATGTAGTAGGACTTATGTTGTCCAATCATCCTCGGTAATCATGTCCAATCTTAATTATTTTGAAAATTTTCTCTTACAAAATCATGATTTATAATTTAGTTAATCTTTTACAAGAAAGGAACCCTAGTTCTCACAATTAATTCATCCTAAGTGGTTTCTAATTTTTCACCATAATCACCTATTAAGAATCGCACATTAGGATATTACAAAGACTGTACACTCAAAAAACTTGAGAAAAACACAACACTCTCAAATCGAAAACCCTTTTTTCGTAAAACAAGCAAGGAAAAGTTTCCTCATTTACAAAATAAACAAGTCAAAGGTTAATAATCACTCTACATGTAGGAGTGAACATGACATTAAAAGTATTAAAAAGTGTTGACTAACTGCTTGTTTTTACAATCTTTAATTGATTGCTGAATAATAAAAGGAAGTAATTACAATTCAAATCCCTTCACTTATTATCCTTCCGTAATTGTCAGTTTCTCTAATACCGAAGTTCATTCATGATATACGAAGTTTAAATTAACTGAAAAACTAAATTCAAAACACCCGTTCAACTAAACCAAATGTTCTAAAACATTAAGTACAAAAAAATTTATAACAATGATGGTATCCATAATTTCTAAATCACAAAAACAACTTACAACAACAGTCGTTAAAGAATTAAACACAAAGAAAAGTTAATGTTTGAAACATATAAAAGAAGCATAGATTGCATCAACGACTTCAAGTGTAAAGAATTCTCATGAAGTACATGCAACTACCACTAGTTGAAGAGAATTTAGGAAAATAAAAATAAAATAACAAAAAAATAGATAAACATTAAGATAAGAATCTATGACTACATTAAAAAATTTCAATGAACTTCACATATTTGCACGTAGTTTTGAGTCCCAACGCTTTGAATTATTGCATAAAATTGTGTATTGCAATTATTCTAGGGTAACAGTGGGGCTCCCATCGTTTGCTCAACTTAGAACAATACTGCCAACTATTAAGTTTTCTGTCATCTAGTGTTTTTTTGACCAATGTTTTTTCTTCATTATTCTTCTGCGTTTTGCCTTGAGACACTAATATTTGGTTTCTAAGTTGTCCTTTTGCATTTGAAGCCACTTACTCATCTTGGCACTTATGGTGTTTTGAACAAAATTTTTCAATGTTCACCACTTTTTTACTATATTTCATTATCTCTTCATCTATTCAAGTGGCTTGTTCATTCAATTCCCGTAACAAAATTTATGAAGTTAAATTTATGAAATATGAACTTATCAGTAATGGGATTAATACTTATTTGACTTTCTTACTTTTGTTTTTTTTTTCAGAGAAATATTAATATTTAAGACTTATTTAATGCATTATTTATTATATCATTATTTGAAATTTATTATAAATCATAAAACTTTGTACGTTTTACTTTCATTTAATAAGTTTCATGTATAATTTTATAATTTTAATGAATTTTATTAATAAAAAAGTCAGAAAGTAATAATACCGGTTGTAACCAAGAAAATACTACTACTAGCACTCTTTTTATTAATAAATTAAATGGCGAAAATAATAATTTATGTAATATATTGCAATTGCACCTATATTAATTAATGTACGTATAATATATTGCATATATTATTTTCTATGAATTTATACGCTTAAGTATATTTTTTTCTTTATTTTGAAAAGTAATTATATTCATATTTAATATATTTTTAAAAGCTTTATTATTAATTATCACATTTATAATAGCCTCTGTGAATATAAAACATCAGATTGAAGGATGTAATTGAATTTATCGTTGTAATAACTAAGTGCACAATAAAAATAACTAAGTATGAATACATTGTAAGTTGAAATATTAATACATAGTGTTTTTAATATTTAAAACAATTAAGAGAAAAAATAGTTAAATATGCCCTGATGATGTACTTATACTGATCATTCTTGAGTTATTAAAAAACTCAGATTAAAATATTCATTTTAAATTTCCAACAAGCCGACATATCCGCAAGCCTATGCAATGGAAACATTAAGCGAGGAATAATGATAAAATATTACAGAAATGGTAAAAGTTTATGAACAAGTATCATACAATAAACACTGGATACAATATGGTAGACATAGTGTAAAAATTGAAAGTATCATTTAAGAATTTGCATTTAATATAATTTAACGTGTTTATTTTCCTGAAAGCATCCATTCACAAAAGACATTTTATTTTCTTTTCTTTTCCAAATATCGATATCATACTTTATATATGATTCATTCAGAAAAAAGTATTTGTATTGCAGATTAAAGGTGAGTATTGGGAAGTCATTTTTCGAAATCCCACCCACGATATGATTGTCCCACTATTGTACTCATTCTAATACTATTACTATTACTAATAATAATAATAATAATAATAATTATTATTATTATTATTATTTATTATTATTATTGTCGAAGATCAGATGCTATGTAAATGGACATGGATTCATTAAAGCATAACTAGACATTATAAGAATAATGTTATCCGTCTATTTTAGAAATAACTTGATATTTGTAATGAAAGATACCTTTTCAAACTAATTCTTTAAATGCTTCAAATAAATACTCACTTAAGTATAAGATAACTTTTTATTTATGTTTTGTCTACTTCTAATAAAATTAATAATTGAAGACTGAAAATAAACATCTTTAATATTAAAAATTTCTTTGTGGTCCATACAAAAGAATACATGCTAAATTTGAAATAACTACATTCCTTGTTATGTTATAATGACAAATGTCAATTATGTAAAAATAGAAATTTGAATTGAAAATGAAAAATTTATTCATATACTTTTAAAATATTGAAAAACATATTTTACTTTAATTTGCGACACTCACTTGGTGTGAAATACTGAAAGAAAAATCTTACTTTATGCTTGTTTAAGAAAAAATAGAAAGAAATAAACAATATTTTCATCTTTATTTGACTTACCAAAATAAAATAAAGAAATAAAGAAAAAGAAAGAAAAAATATACAATTTTAAAGATGCCTGTTAAGTTGTATATTTCAAATTTTTCTGTTTTTATAATTCTCTATATTAAAACAATATTTTGACTATGAAAATTTTACTAAAATCAAGATTTAGAATCAATTTTAAAGATGTCTTAAACGTAGATGTTGATACAGTAGAGTTTATTTTCTAAAAGCTTAACTAAATTGTTTGGATTATTATAAAAAGATATTGATGTAAAGAGAATTAATATTACATACATATACATATAATGTAATAATTGTCAGATGAATGAAAATGTAATATTTTACATGTGATAATACAGTTGCACTAAAAAAGTATGTATTGTTATATTTTGTGTATTCAAGAAATTTACCGTTACAATCTAATTTTTTTACTAAATTTTCATAATGGGCAAGTTATAAAAAAGTTACAAATTTGAGTAAATCATATTTGGAAAGCGAGACCTCGTTATTAAGAAATCATATTTCGTCTTGAAGAAATTATGGTAATGAAATACGATTTCAATTTTTTTTAACATTATAGAAGTCGTCTTTATACATAATTCATTTTATATATTTTTTTAAAGTCTTGTTTGACAAACATGAATTCTATTTTTTTTATTGAAGTTTTGTTTACCAATTCTTTTTTTGTTAAAAACATTTGATTTTCTCACTTAACTATTTTCTCTTTTTTCTTTCTCTTAATAAAAAAACCAGTAAAAGAAAAATAAAAAGTAGATTATATATAAAAATTATTTTACCTTCTTTACAAGATATACTCCCTCTATTTTTAGTCATTTTTTTTAAATATACACATATAACTATGATTTCTTAAAATACCTTTAACTTTAATTATTGTCTAATAACATTTTATTTCATTATTGTCATCTGTACTTTTCGTTTAAGAAATTTTTAAAAAATATAAAAGTTAATAAAATTTAAATAAGTTATATATATATTTTATATGTATACCCTTATAAAATAACCAATTGCCCTTTTATTACAGTCTCGAATAATGAAAACAAAGTTAGAAATATACACGATTCAGAGTTAATTTTAGACAATTGCGTTACATAATTCAATAAAAAATTTAAAATAAAATAAAGACAACTCAAGTTACTGTATCTTCGTAATTAAACTTAATCTCACCCAATTTACTCTTTCATATTTTGAAAAACCTTTTTCGTTAAATTTGTAATTTCTAGGCACTTCCTTATTAAAGGTTTAGAAGAACCTTTTAAAACATAAACTATATAATCGTTTTAAGCAAAACTAAAAAAAATATTATAATTAAAAATTAAAATAAAAATTAAAAACTAGAAATAATAAATAATTAAATTTTTCTGGAATTAAATTAAGTTAAGTTTCAAATATAATATAATATATATAATATCATCTAACCTATAAAAAATTAAATCAATTCAATTTTACGGGATCGAAAAAAATCAATTTAATTTATTTAGATTACATAATCGTATTATGCAACCAATGATGATCCTAAATGATCAATTGTCACCCATCTCTTCATTACTTTTGTTTTTTAGTGCGAAAAGAAATCCTTATGCATGGTGAAGCATGTTTATTTTCTCCTCTCACTGTTTCATGCTACCATATGAGAAAACTTTATATTTATATTATGTACTATAACTTCTAAATAAAAAAACAAGTTTTATGAAATTATTATTTACTTAAATGTATTTTATTTTGTCCTTTACTGAAACCTGATAAAAAAAAAGAAAGATAACTAATAAGATAATACCAAAGAAAAAAAAATAGCTGATTTTTTTTCTTTGCTTTTCATGAGGATATCACCTCACTTGTTTCATCATCCTTTTTACAGCAGGACAGAAAGGCAGAGGGTGCTGTTAGTTGCTACTCAAAATGCATATTTTATTTTATCCCAAGTTGCTCACACAGGACGCAGACAGACCTTCTCCCAAGAAAGTCACGGACAAAAATCATGCAAGTAAAAAAAAAAAAAAAAAAAAAAAAAAACCCAAAAATAAAAAATAAAATTTTTATAAAAATTAAAATTAATAAATATATTTTTATTTAATATTTTTATAAAAAAAAAAAAAAAAATAAAAAAAAAAAAAAAAAGAAGTAAAACCTCCGAAGTTAAAAACTAAAAGCTACACAAACATTAAAATCGGTAATTACTTTTCACTTATATATTTCCATATACATAATTCATATTATACTAACATTTTAGGAAAAGTACAAGCATTACAAAACTCCACAGCTTATGTGTAGATTTCATTTCACTTTTGATTTAGCAGCAAAAGTACAGAAGGAGGGCACATCTATCTCAGGATATACCAATCAATCACTCACTCACCCATATTCCATAATTCCCCCAAACTTCCACTATTACCCATCCCATTCCTCCCTTTTTACATGACACTACATGCATTGGGATTCTCATCACTGAAGATCTGGGGAGGGTAAGCTGGTCCAGGGTAATAGAACTCCATTCCATACCTTGGAGGATTGAAATAATACTCACTTTTCTTCAGCTCCACCACTGTGCTTTCTTCTGTGCCTCCCTCTTCTGCTTTCCCTTCACCTTCTCCTTCTTTCTTCTCCTTCTTTTCCTCTCCTTCACCACCCTCTTTCTCCTTCTTCTCACCTTCTTCTCCTTTCTTCTCCTCTTTGCCCTCTTCTTTTGCTTCCCCCTCCTTCTTCTCTGGTTCCTGCTTCACTATCACTGCATGCTTCCCTGTCCTCTTCGACACGTGCTCCACCAACTTCTCTGCCTCAAACACCCCCTTCACGCTCACCTCTGAACTCTTCAGATCTGCTTCCACTGATTCCACCCCTGCCATCATCATTTCCAACAATCTTAATATTATTAATGTTACGTTAAAAGCACATAAGGAAAAAAAGTAGGCTGTTTCATGTTAATTAAATGCAATTCAAGTGTCACAGAATAACGTGTGACTCTGCTAGCTGGATGGACCACTTTAATATTTTAACAATTCAATAACACAAGAGAATCAAACTGAAACTACCAAAACGATTTTCGTAGCAAGTAACTGTTTAATGTTTTAAATTGAATCACGGAATAAACACACAAATTCCTCGGCTGACGGAAATTTAACGTTAGCACACAAAAAACGTTACACAAACCTTTCATCTTCTCGATGCGTCTCTTGATTTCCTGCGAGCACGCTTCGCAATGCATGTGGACTTTCAGGACCACTGTGATAACCTGAGGCTGCACAGAGCGAAATAATCTTGCATGAGCCGAAGTTGAAAAGCAAAAAAAATAACATGTAAAAGGAAAACGATGAATTGATAAATGAACCTCTTCTTTCTTCTCCTCTGGCTTGGGCTTCTCTTCCTCTTCGGGCTTTTTCTCTTCTTCCGCTGGTGGTTTTGGGATCGGAGAGAGAAGTTCAACCTTTCTATGGCTCTTCCTCTGTACCCTTTCTAGAACCTTCAGCGGATCCGCCTTTTCGCCTTTCACCACCACCTTGTGAGACTTGCAATCCGTCAGAATATCTTCCACCCCTGAAATTTCCGACAAATTCTAGAACATTCAGACAACGTGCGAAGTGAGACACAAACGAAAAAAAAAAAAGAACACAGTGGTTATTACCTGGGAATCCTTTGAGCGAGCGACGAACCTTGCGAGCACAACCCTCGCAATGCATGAAGACTCTAAGCACGATTTCTGGCGGCGGCGCAGGTTCCTTCTCCTTGGATTCCTTTTCATCTTTTGACTCCTCTGCTGTTTTGTCTTGCTCCGGTTTCTTCTCTTCCTTGGATTCCTCTGGTTTTTTCTCCTCCACTTTGCTTTCCTCTGGTTTTTTCTCTTCCTGGAGAAAAAAAAAAAAAAAAAAAAACAAAGAAATGAGAAAATGATAATTTGATGAGAAGAAGAAGAGAAGGAAAGAGAATGAATGGTTCCGGAGACCTCGCCCATTGGTGTAGTGGGACTCACTGCAGAGATAAGCTTGGTGCTAATGCTTTTTGCTGTGAAAATTTTCACTCTTTTTATTTGTGCTGCGTTTGTGATTTCTCTAATGTCTTATATATATTTATATTTATTATAAGAGTGGCTGAATTGGTAGTAGTAGGAGTAGAGGCGGCATCAGATTTGAAGCTACTCATTCTATCATCATCACATGACGTGGCATCTTTTAAGAGGCACGTGCAACGGGGGGCTTCATGCTTCCTACACATGGTACTTGTGGTGGCTACACTCTCACTGTACTCTATTTTACTTTACCATTGTTTTTCCAATGTTCCACTTGGGCAGTTTTGGAATTCTCTAGAATCTCTGCTCTCCCCTGTGGCCCTCCCCACCACACACTCCTGCTCCTCCGTTCTGTTTCAACGGAACAGATGTTCTCACCCATTTTACCACCGTCGTTACGTCACCTTGCTGTTGACAGCTTAAAATCTCATTTACCATCCGTTTATTTTTTGACTTTAACATATTCAATTAATAATTTAATTAATTAATTATCGTAACTTTATGTTTTCCACGTTACATTTTAAAGAGGGGGTGTTAATATATTATATTTTGTCATTATTTGACTCCATGAGCTGGAATTTGATAAATGATGATTAACAAATTATAGAAACGTAACATAAAAGATAATAATTTTTAACCACTTCGTTTTTTTATTATCTTTAAGAAAATCCTAACATTATTCATATTGTAAATGATAAGAACTTAAAAAAAAAAAGTTGAGGCCTGAAACTCTTGCTTTGGTGACTCGGACTGTTGTAGCTAGTGCTGTCTTAAACTTTGTGAAAATGAGGTAATAATAAGTGGTGGACAATGAGGCAAACACTTGCAGGTTGAACTTGATTGGAACAAAGGTTTAGAAGGGTTCAATATGTTTTCAGTTTTATGTTTAAACTAATGAGTTTTGACTTTATTGTGTAAAATGTGTTATCTTTAAAAGAGTTGAAATTATGTTTGTAGTGTTAACAAGTTACTTGATGATTAGTAAAAACATATCAATAAAAACAAATGGGCCTGTTGCTTTGTGCTTGTCCTTTTTAAAAGGTGCTTATTCAATAAAATAAATACATTTATGTTTTTTAAATGTCTGTCTAATTTGTTTATTTTAAAATAAAAAAGTTATACTTTTTTATTATTAAATTTTATCTATTTCTTGAGTGAATAATCATTTCTAAAATTTAAGTATTTCAAAAACATTTATTTTAAGTTAAAATAAACTGATGCAATATTTCTGTTTCAAAAACTACTAACGGTCCTATGTGATAGCGGAATTTTTAAAGCCTTGAACTACGATTCACCCTGTATATCATCCCTGACTTATTTTTTATAATATATCTTCACATGAATATATATTCTTTTATTCAACACATTATATTAAAATGGATAAAACAAGAACTAATGTATATCAAACATTATTTTAATACTACAAAAATCGATTGCAAAGCCCACCTTATATTTTTCTTTTATTTTTACATTGAACTATAAGTATTTATTTCTTCCTTCAAACAATAATTTATTCATTGTTTAATATTTAAAATTATATAATGAATTAAATAAAAAGTTATTGTCTCGGTTTGACTTTTTATAGTGACTCTTCTTAGAATTTATCTTACAAACATTGACTATCGGGTCCACCCCTCAACAAGATACGGTGAATTACAATCTCATAATAACCAACCAGGGCCCTTCATCAGATTCTTCTTTATTGCTCAGTGAATGGCAAGTTAGAAAAAAAAAAAAAGGGTAAATGCACCAAATTTAAAATTTACAACACAATTTTTCAAGTTTTGAAATTAGTGAAATTAGATATTTATAAACCGTTGGATAGCACCTGAAATGATACGTTTAATAATATTGAAATAAACTTTAGTAATGCATTAAAAAAAATATTTTTTAGTTTTAAGTAAACTTTACCAAATCTAATAATTCAATTAAAATTTTTGATGAGTTTTTAGAAGAAGAAATCATGACAAAAACCACTTTCGATCAAAAGCCTTAAAATAATAAATACATAAATCTTCATTCCTATTTAATACGATACCAAAATCACATTTAAAACCCTAACGATTTCTAATACATGTTATGAAAGTTGAGGGTCCTACCGATGGAGACATGACTTGTGAAAACGTTACATACGAATTTGAGAGTAGGGAACAGAAAGTTGCAGGGTTGAGGATTACCATGTGCTTCAGTACTCTTATCACCAACCCCAATCAGAACTTCAGTACTGGACTCACATGCACCCTCATTAATTCACCTAATAGCAAATCGAATAATATTAATCATTAATTAGTACATCTTTCATAACTTATATTAATATATCTCATCATACTTTATAAACTTTCTCAGCAAAAGAATCCGATATCAAACAAAGTTTCTATCTCTTTCTGAATTCTTAATATTATAATACAAACACACAAATGAACCCGCCAACTGGGACTGACATCTTTGTTTGAATTTGCAAAAAAACATATTAATCACCGTACGTTTAAATAAACTTCAAAAACATCTTTCATTTACTTTGCAAAAAAGTTCCTCAAAAGGACCAAAATATTTAAAAGTAACCTAGAAAGAAATCAACACATAAAATCATCCATTTTTTTATGTATGTGTGATAAAAATTTTATTTTGGTTTTAGTGTATGAATTGGGGTACCCTAGAGAAGAGGGTAGGTCTAAGAGTGCATTTTTTGCAGGGGTTGGGATGGGTTGGTGAATGTCTTAAATTTTCTTCACAGCAATGATAAAAGTGTTGTTCTTGTAATGAAAGCAGATAACTAGTTTTAGGTAATGCACCTAACTTGATTGAAGGCCTTCGACATCATTATTACCAAATAGAGATTCACAATTTCACTTTAAGACAAAGTACCACCTAATTATTCTTATCTTTGGTTTTATTAATTCTCCTGCAATAGAACAACAATAATAAGGCTTTAATGCTCGCGTTATTAGGTCGCAATCTTGAACCCAACCTTAATATATTCGAAGTGGATTTGGATTATATGTTGCAACTTCTTAGAATAGATGGATGCAAAATGATGACAAAAAGAAAATTGTAGTTTGTGGAACTTTCTCCAAAATTCTGGTGTGAATATTAAGCAAGAAAATTCTGAGAACTTTGATTACTTCATTCGTTTTACTTTTTCCGCACATTTAAAGGACAAATTTCTAACAACTGGTCGCTAGATAGTTCCAAGTTAACGTAATGAATTACTATCAAGACATATTGAATAATACTGATGCATGCAAGTGCTGATTATTGAGTTGACGTGCAAAATGTTACTAATAAGTGTATCGTTATTATGTAAGTAGTTTGTTTGCTATAATGTTATTCATCAATATCAAAAGTTTTTAGCACTGCTCAATTATTACTCCTGGTAACCCTAATATTAAGGAAGAGGATATTTTCAAGAAAGAATGTTAGATAATGAGATTTTCATTTGATGAATGTCTCTTTGTTTTCTGTTTTTTTTTTTGTTAAGTGTCTTCTTTTAGTATTATGAATTTGTTCAATGTTTATCTGTATACCAAAGGTGACAATTGACAATCACGCACATGGGTTTCTTCAATCTGTGAAATCGAAATAAATAAAAAGAGAATAAGAAAGATGAATGAAAAAGAAAAAAGAAAAAGAAATCTTGAAGATTACTGATTATTTATAATACAGTGTTATTTGTTCCTTCCAATATGTTGGGTGACCGGTAGAGATCGATCACATCCCACTTCTTACTATTGTTCAACTGATTTCTATTATCAAAGTGACGATAATATCATATGCAGTGACAACACTTCTATTTATAATGATAAATAACAGGTTTCTTAATTATGAGCATGTGATGGTAATACTTTTATTTATAATGAACTTCTTAATCATGAGTATATACTACTCGGTGATATTCATAATCAACAGGAATATTAAATAAAATAATCTAAATTAATTATTATAAAATGTATTTTTAATTTTATTATTTTACTATTGTACATTCGAGATAAAGAACTCGACGCAATCAGAAGAATACAGTTCTATTTTTAGGAAACCATTTTATCTTGAATTCATCTCGAATTTTGAACTTCATTTTCATCTTAGAAAACCCTGTTATTTTCTTCTCTTTCTTACCTCTCCAACCCTTATCACAAACTATGCAATGAGTACTTCTCTACTCCATCACTTTTTTTATAAAAAAAAAAAAAATCACAACAGAAAAATATTAAACGTGATCACCATTTGACACACACAAATTTAATATAAGGAATAAATGAAAAGGAACCTACGTGTGAAAATTAAGATGATTTTGTACGTCATTCAGTATAAAGAAATATAATTTCTAGAAAAGATGGAAAAGGTAGTGTACATATGTAATTAAAGATCATACTTTCTAGAAAATAATTATAATTTTTAAAGATAAAAAAAAAGGAAAAAGAGAACCAAAGCATATCCCTTCTCCATGGTCCCCAATCAGTGGATCTGAAGTGGATGTGACACGTGATTTAATTTTTATTTTTGGCACGACATCTCTAATTCACGCCAACGTAACTGGACTGTCATATAGATAGCAAACTGCAGAGATAATTTAGCTCCAATTTCAAAACCACTCACATGTGGCCCTGTAAACCTCCACAAACCCACACTCATTTGGGCCCTTTTAATCGGGGTTAGCTCCTCAGGTTACTTGCCCAAACATCACTATCCATCCAAATCACCACCACGTCAGACACTCCACAAATTAATCAAACATTTCACCATATGTTCTATATATTCACCATAATCTCCAACGTAAGGTTAATCGTTGTTTGACAATGGTGTCAACATGTCTGATTACCAGCTTCAGTGTTATTGACACCTGGCAAACCATCAAGACCCAGATCACACAATACACGTAACACACTCGTCTTTTGCCGTGGAAGCTTACTATCTCAACACGTAAACCAAACTTTTTCATGTACATTTTAGCGACCGTTTTTGCTCTATGAGCTCGCCGAAAACCACGTGTCCCCTAATCAGTTTTTAGTTTTGTGACGGTCAATGTTATTAAAATTGACAAATTCTAGAAATTTTGGTATAACTTGTCAGGGATTTGGGCCTGGTATTGGGCCCATCATCGCCAGGTGGTACACCTGTTACCAGAAATAATGGAATGGTTTTATGGTCGAAGGAATACTTGTGTCATGCCATGCAGTGCATCCCAGGGTGGTTGTGAATGGAATGTGAACCAGGATTCAAGTGGATCATTAGCCATGTCGATTGTGCCATCAAATCACTCTTTTTCTAAGATGTAATGTTGTAAAGCTTGGAGTCGACAATTGAAAGCACCTCTGTTTCTCATCAATACAACACCAACTACGCATTTTCGTGTTACGTTCATTTCACCCCAACACATGCACATCCAATGAGGGAAATATCAAATTCATGGTAAAACTAGTATACGTGTAATTAGAAGATACTTTTTGTTAACGTAGATTTTGTAATTCATTTTTTAATTGATAAATTTGTAAATTGTGATAAAAAAAAAAACAGTATAAAATTAAATATAGTTAATTTATTGTGTGTAAATAAAAAGTATAATTACAAGTCTGTCTTTAAAGTCAAAATAAATTTATTTTCTTTTATTTTTGAAATTATAATATCAGAAACATAGGTTAAAATTTTCGTTTAGGATCATATATCCAAATAAAATTTGTAGAAATTTGTAGAAATAGAATAGTGTACAGTAACAGAGAGAGAGTAAAGAGGAAGAGAAGAAAGTGGTGAGGGAGGGGATGGCGTCCAGCATCCAACTCCATGGGGACGACTCGGTGGTGTTGCGGGTCACTCATTCCAATCTCAAAACCTTCAACTCCGATATTCGCTTCTCGCTTCAGCTCTCGGTGGAAGGCGTGAAGGATAAGCTCTGGAAAAAATGCGGCACTTCTGTTAACTCCATGCACCTTGAGCTCTACGACGATGCGCGCAACGACAAAATCGCCGATCTCTCTGATAATTCCAAACCTCTCGGCTTCTATTCCCCTCTTGATGGGTTTGTATTTTAGGGTTTTCCTTTCCACTCGTCTTCCGCGGTTTCCCATTGCGTTTTCCTGTGCCAGGTTTCGTTTGCATGTTGTGGATCTTGACCCGTCTTCCATCTCCTCTGGTGGCTGGCTCGAAGATACTTCGTTGGTTGAAAAATACCAAATTTCTGAAGAAGCCTATAATAAGCGACAAGGCATGTCCCCTAAAAGCCCTCTTTTTTTTCTTTTTTTTTTTCGAATTCCCATGGAAGGTGGTCTTTGCATTTGTCAAAATTTCCGTGTTTAATGCGATTTCGGCATTGCAAATAGAGTTGAACAGACATGTATTGTAGATGTAGAAGTTTTTATACGGCTGAGTGTGTACTATTTAGATATCATCTTTGGTATGACTTACTATTTTGATGAGTGATTTCAAATTTTCAATCGTTGTTGGTAAAAATTGTGCTGTCACCTTTGAACGGGTAATGGTATGATCTTGTTTTTTTAGATTGAAGTATATACGGTGTCAAAATACCACACTTACAGGTTATCATCAATGCATGTCTCAATGAGAAAATATTAGTATTTTATATTCTTATTTACATACTAAGGGGCTTTGTAGCTTATTAGTTATGTTTTACTTGACTGTAACAGACACTTTCAGAAAATATAAAGAGAAAATTACTTCCCAAGTTCCTGCCACTGTGGAGGCGAAGGTAAGCATTTGATTTATTCGTCCTTCCTAGTCTGCTGTTTTAGTGCTTTCTGATTGCACGTGCAGATAAAAACTATCATCTATATTAGAGGTTGTCATCTGTTTCTTGGAAATTGAGATGGTTCCATGCTGGCTTTTGGTTAACCTTTGACATTCATTGTACAGATAACAGACACCAGTATGGAAGACCTCTGTGCTAATATCAAGGTTTGTCTGTTATATTATTGTATATTTTATTTTATCAAATATAGTTTTGAAATTATAAGGTAGGCGGGAAATTGAATAGAGATACTGTAAACAATACGAGATTAGATTGATATAAGATGTGATGATAGATGTGCATAACAAAAAAATCTAATATTCCCCTTCTCGTTGATATATACTAATAATAGGTAATGTGCTGTTGTAGTAAAACTAGCGCAAGCCTAGCCCTATGAGTAATAAAACTCCTAACTTAGAAGTATAAATCTAATACTTGTCCCTGGTCTGGAGCTTAAGTTATAATTTACAATGTGAAGGGCCAATTATTCCCAAAGCTTGCGCATTGGCGAAAGTTTGAATTCAACAATGATTTAATCTATTCATGCAAGAGTTTCTTGGTCTTGAAGCAAAAGTCATTACTGCTCAAGCCCAGTTTACCTTGTGTCAAAATTGAACACAATTATGATGTATGGGGAGTGGCAATAATCAAATTCCTGATGCACCCTTGCTCCCTGAATCAAAACAGGGCATCTTCTCCATTCTGAGATCTCATCATTCTTACATCCAACACAGTAAAAAAACTGGTTTCCAAGCTTTTGAAGTCTCTTGTACTGCATAGGAAATTCTATTATAGCAGGCATTTTTCATCTTTTTCCCTGGTCGAGTAGAGAAAAAAAAGAAAGAAAACTTTGGTTAGTTTGGGGCTCAACTGAAACCAGTTTTAAACAAGAGAGGAGAGCGGGCGGGGATGGATGACTCATGAAAAAAAGGGTTTATAAGACGAAAATGACTATGGGAAAATGGATGGGCCAACCAACAAATTAAAGAAGGCATGTGTAACCACCAAATAGAATATGAAATGAAATGCTTTTAACAGTAAATTGGACACAATGTTTTGTAAGAGTTACAATTTGTATAATGTATATTGCTAGTAGTATAATGAGTACTGCTTGTGGTAGGAAGTAGCCTCAAATACTTGAGTATTTGCATGAATTTTGAATGTTATTATTTGATACATCTCTTGGTATTTTTTTTCCTTTCGATTCCTTCATTTTTTATTTATGCTATGTATTGTTGAAAAAGTGTTTTATATTTTCTTGTTCACGTTATTGTTTATCATAGGTATATTTCTATGCATTGAATCTTTTTTAATTGTTTTTCTGTTATTCTACTGTTTCCAATTTCCAAAAATATTAAGGTAGGATCCAGATGTGAAGTTGAACCTGGAGCAAAAAGAGGTGTTGTAAAATTTGTTGGTCGGGCAGAATCACTGGGTCCTGGTTTCTGGGTTGGAGTACAATATGACGAACCCTTGGGCAAACATGATGGCATGTAAGTAGAATTTCTACATCTATTTACGATGTGCAAATTAGTGTACTCAACTCCCAATTAGCCTATCATGTTAAGTTTTCTTAAGTATTACGTCCACACTTCTCACAGAATTTTCCTTGGTTATGTTACAGGGTTAAGGGAGTACGCTACTTTGAATGTCCTCCATCTCATGGTGGAATAGTTAGACTAGAGAAAGTGAAGGTTTGTTTAGAAACACATTGCAATTATATTTTAAATCTTGGGATATTTTCCAATATTGATGGTGGTTCTGTATTCTGATAAAAGTAGTGTTAATTAACACATAAAAAATTACAAAAAGAATATCAATGGAGAGAAGCTGCTCAATCCCTCCTCAAACCTCAACATCATGACGAAATTCCATTTAGAAGGTCACATGTTTTACACCAAATAGAATCTAAAATGCCTATTCTTATCCAAAATGTTATTTTTTTTTTGCACAATGTGTCCATAAAAGCATGTTATATTAATATGTAGTCATAGTTTTACTTCGATGGACAGTTTTTGTTGGGTGTAGATATGTGTTTTACTTACAATCATGAATTTTCTTTTTTTCTTGAAATGATGCATGGCTCATTTTCTTTCTCCATTTGGAAACAAATATCTGTACGGGCATATCTAGTGAGAGCATAAGGGGGGAGGTAATCTTGTTCATACAATAAAAAAATTGAATGGTAAAAGTTTTTCAGTATGACCAATTTAAAAACTGAAAATGTTCTCAAGAAGCCAGCCAAAAGTATCCAAAATATCCTTTCATCAATCAGAGCCAAAGAAACCTTTACAAAAACTTGAACATTAGAAACACTTGTGCTAGAGGATGGTATTTGAGGCTTAAGTGCAACAATAGCATCCTTATGCTCTGAGAATAGAGGGTGAAATGAACCAATTTAGATACAGATAAAAGAACTTTTGAGAGATTTTCTACAGAAAAATAAAAACTATATTTCCAATAGAGAAGTTTTCAAAAGCACTTAAATCTTTCTCCAATTGCATCATATTCATGGTTGAGTTGAGGTACAGGAGAAAGCATCGAGAAACTTCACACATCAGTCCCTGGTGGGCACAGATAACAACGGAGTCCTAAGATCCAAAAACTCCACAATAATCTCAAAAGTTGGTTTGCTTTTGAGAGTTTTTAATGTTAATTTAAGTTGGTTGCTTCTAATGGTCTAAATCAAACTGTCTTTTTAAAAAATATAATGAAACAAGATCAATGAAATCATGCTAGCACCCTTTTTAGCTGCAATATAAAACTAAATGGTTGAGGCTTATGTAATTTCGCTATGTTACTTCATTGCCTTTGGCAGTGGACAACCGTATCCTAGTTCCATGAGAAAAAATAAAGAACAGAGGAAAATTAGGTGCTATTTACCCTTATTTGCATAAAAATGCATTTAATTTCAGTTAACGTTTGTGCAAAAAATGTCATTTATCTGTACATTTCCTTGTCAGGTTGGTGACTACCCCGAACGAGATCCCTTTGAAGAAGATGAAATATGAGTTTCGACGTGGAGGGTTTTCCTTGTGTAAATCAAGCATTTGTTTTGAGAACTTACTTTTATTGGCAGTGGATGATATGTCGAAGGGTTTCATTGTGGTTTTTGAATTGTTTGTGTTGTCCTTTTAGAAAGAAAAGTCAGTGCAATGTGAAAAACATAAATTGGATGTTCATTACAATGGTAAATGAGAGCCAACAAAGCGGGATTCTACTTCAGAGAACATTCAATTTGGTTTTTAATAGTCGCTGAAAGGAGTTAGTATAAATTTTTAAGTGCATATAATTTGGTAAAGGCCCACACACGCTAAGACCAAGTTACTTTGTGAAGCCTTCTCTTTTTACCAGCACTGTGAAGAGTTTTTATATTTTGAAAGCAATTGTATGTCTTTTTGTGCAATCTTAATAGCTAGTTACTTTTAAGATATACACAGTTTTTAATTATATTGTTAGTTTCTAAATTTGGGGTAAATCTTCTTTTAACTCTCGTATTAAAAGAAAGTTTATTCTAATTCCTCACATAGTAAATTATGATTTAAATTTGTTGGAAGAACTATACGCAGTTTTTAAAAACATATTTCAGTCTCAAATTTGATGTTCAAAGATTAAAATCATATTTTCTCACTTTTAAATATTTCATTGTGCTTGAATGAATTGAAATATGGTTACGTACTTAGGTAACAAACAACTGAAAGCTCAAATGCAAAAAGAAAGCCAATTAAAAAGTAATCTGATTGTTTATATTCATTAATTTAAAGTCCAACTACTTAGTCAATTACACACTCTAGATGTAATCAATCAGAGTTTCTTGGAAATTGCTTTACGTACCTCATTAATTACTTCCTTAATCCTATTTTCGTGCAGTTTTTTTTTTTTTTAATTTGCAGAAAGTAGATTCTGAAAAACATTTTTTGCGTTTGAAAGGTTGAATCACGAAAAATACAATTCGAAACATATTTTCAAAATGAGATTTTTGAAGTGTTTTTGAAAAATAACTTCTAGAAATATATTTCGAAATTTGTTTTTCAAAACATAGTTCAGAAATATATTTTGAAATTTATTTTCCAAAAACATATTCTGAAAAATATTTTAAGTAAACTTAAAATTCTGGAATAATGATTTGGGAATACCTCTCAAAACTACTAAGGGCAGAACTGTTATTTTAAAAAATTGATGGGTGCCGAAAACAATTGGCCAGTTTCTTCTCTTTCCCCTAGCTACTGGACAAGCTGCTGATGTCGTTTTCATTAGCAATTTCATGGAAACTAGGCGTTTTTTTTTTTTATTAATGATTATAATGACCTATTTCACGTTCATGCCGCCATGATTCACGAATCCAACTCCATCTTCTCTGCTTCATGTTTCTCATTTCAAAATCTTAATATGTCACGTTTCCTCAGTTGACAAAATGCTTACGCCTTTTACTTAAAAGATTCAAAATGTAAACCATGTGTAGAAAAAAGTAAATATAACATGTTCAGAAACAGCTTAGAAATGCTTAAATAGATTCACTCGAACAACTTTTACGTAATCAATAATAAATAATAGCAATATAAAAATTAATAAACTTCAGATAAGATTAGATAATAACATGGTTTTATATTCTATGGACGCTTAATTAATTTACTTTTCAAATATGAACAACGTGGATTTCACCCAGCTTCTACCTCTTGTACAACTTTTGGGTTAAATAAATTTGAAAATAATTAAATTAATGCGTTTCAAATGACGAAGGTCATTAGCACCTTTGACATGGAAAAATGGAATTTATAATGTCTGCGCATTACTTGATTACATTACATGTTATTCACGGCAACTATGACCAAATGCATGCTGATAATACAAAATATATTATTAGATATATTTATATCTAATATTATTAGAGGTAGATGTATTTTTATATATATAATATAGTTCATTTTAAATGTAATAAAAATTTATAATTTTAGTTCAAAAACATTAATTTTATTGAATCTGGTTAATAATTGAAATAATTATTAGGAGTAGATTTTAAATCTAATTCAACTCTACTAAACTAATTTGAAGTCTATTTTTAATATAGTATTTAATCCTATTTGAACAAAATTGTTGATGCTATTAGGTTATTTGTTATTATATCGTTATTAAACCACCCTTTATATATATATATATATAGTCTCACAGTTCGAATTAAAGAGTCTTGACGTGAGAGGAGTGTGTTAGAGATCTCACATTGATTAAAAAAAAGAATTTTGAATGATTTAATTTATAAGTGGATGTAAATCTTACCTTATAAATCGGTTTTATAAGATTAAGTTAAGTTTAAATGACAATTCTTAATTGAATATGTGTGTAAAATGAAAACTATTAAGATTTATTTTCTTATCCTTATTGAAAACTTGAACTGAAAAAAAGAATTAGTAAGTGTGCTTAGTCAGGTAAATTGGATCTGACCAGACCTGTTGACTTGCTTGCAGCCCTCATGTTTCACCTTCTTAGAATTCATCAATATTATCCTATATATACACAACACATGTCTTGTCATATATATATCTATACAATCTTCTTTTCTTATTTCTTATTCAATGGAGAAACATCAAGTGCTGAACCGTATCTCATCTTCATTATCTCCTTCTGCTTCTTATTTTAAACTTGGTGATTATGATCATCATCATAACTCGAATGTTCATCATGTGAAAAAGGGTGGAGGTTTTTTAAGAACTCAAGAGCCAAGCCAGAAAGTTGGGAAAGAAATGAAGCAGCACAGATTTGCATTTCAAACAAGGAGTAAAGTTGATATACTGGATGATGGATATCGGTGGAGAAAGTATGGGGAAAAGGCCGTGAAAAACAATAAATTCCCCAGGTTTGTCTTGTTTTTTTCTTTTCAATCATATTCACACAGATTATATTCATCTGGGATATAGAAAACTTAAGCACATAACAGAAAAATTTCAACTTTTTAAAGCATGCTACAACAACAACAAAAACTTATGTTCTCATTTGAAACATTCCAAGTCAACGTAGAAGTTAGTTTATTACTTCCAACGAAACCCTTATTTTATTAGTTCCATGATTGGAACTTTTTGCTATTTTTGTGGTTTCAGAAGTTACTACAGATGTTCTTATCGAGGGTGCAATGTGAAGAAACAAATCCAACGGCATAGCAAAGACGAAGAGATTGTGGTAACAACATATGAAGGGACACATTCTCATCCTGTGGAGAAGCCAAGTGAGAGTTTCGAGCAGATATTGAGAAACCATCGCATATATAGCTTCACTCTATAATTAGTGTTTCAAAGAATTTTCAGTTTGAAGTTCTGACATTTTCATTCCATAATACATTCTTTGTTTTTCCTTTCATATTTTTTCTTCCTCTCAAATATATCTTCCTAAGAGCAATCCCAACACTAATGTAAAACCTTTGTAACAATTTATGAAGAGTTACATCTAAAAAATTATGTTTTTCTTTGACAATATTACTATGCAAAATATCTACCAATTTGAATTATAGTAATCTTTATTCGGAACTCTCGGTTGAACATTTTTATTTGTTTAATAAATATTACATTATTAAGTAGTAGTAATTTAAGTCGTTAATAGAGTGGTTTAGAATTCAAATCTTCATATGACACTTGATTATGGAATTAATTAATATAATTTTAGAATTAAAACTTCAATCACCGTATTACCTGATTATTTATTTTTTATGAACAAATAATTAATCAAAATTTTATTAAATACAATTTGTCAATTTTAAAAAAACAATTTAATATACTTTTTTGTATTGTTATACTTATAAAAGTGCAGTTATAGTATTTATTGGTATGCATTCAACTAATCTATTATATAACATATTTTTATTTTAATTTATTGTTTCTATATTTTTATAAAAATAAATATTAAAAGAGAACCACATATACATTAAATATCATTTCTTTCTTATTTGTCTAAATTTCTTTATTCCAACATTCGTTCCATCATCCTTATTGTTTGTTTGAAGTTGAGAAAAGTGAAGATACATAATGGTGAAGAAATCTCGAAAGACGATGTATTAAAATAATTAAAAATATGAAAAAATGAGACATTAATTTTCTTTTCAATATTGAGATAGGAAAAATTCGAAAAGAAGTTAACACATAATGATTATTTTACAAATAACATAATCTTTTAAAATAGAATCGATTATGATAATTTTTTAAAATATAATCGATTATGTAGGTAAAGATTTTTCAAAATCAATACAGGGAAGAGATTATCATTATATATACAAATTGTATTATAATATATAGTATATAGTGTTAAATAATAATTTTTTAAAATTTAAAATTTATTTTAAATCTAATTTATATTTAAAAATTTATTTTTATATCAAATAATTTCTAAAAGTTTATTTTATAAATTATTTTAAATATATATTAAAATATAATGCCAATCACATCCATTACATTTATTATAGACTTTTCATTCAAATCTACTTATTTTCCTTCTATTCAAAACAACTATATTTCCTAGTATTTTTCTATTTTTTTTGTTATCATCTTTCAGTCCATATAAAGCCTTAATAAAAAATAATTCTTAAATTTCTAAACTTATGTGTCATATTCTATCAACTTTTTACTTCAATGATGAATTTAATATATAAACTCAATCTTTCCTAACTTTTTTTCTGTAAAAAAGAAAACTAACATTTTATTTATAAAAATATATTCTTGCTAACAAACCATTCTTAGAACACAAACATCAGACAACATAAGTTTATTGCCTACAGATTAAATTTCGAAAGTTCAATAAATACACTCTTCCATCTTCCTATTTCTACATTATTATTTTTAATTTAAGACTAAATTTAATTTTTTCATGTGGACTATTTAATAAAAAATATATGTAATTTCAAAATGAATTTGGGAAAGAAAAAATATATATTTTTCATAGAATTGTGAAACAACTTTTATTTCTTTTATCCATTAACTCAATCCAACACAACTTACTATTAATTACTACTTAGTAAAAAGAAAAATAACACACATCTAAGTTAGTGTACCCAACTTAAGGCAAAAGTATTTTAATTAAATTAGATAAGAGGTTAAGTCTTTTCTTTCAATCATAAAAACCAAAGCTATCACTTTCCGCAATTCCCTCTTCTGTCAGCAGACATAATGGAATAATTTTGAATCATGGTAGTTTCTAGTCTCCTTGTCTTTTACTAAATTTTGATGAGATTTAAAACAGATTGTTTGTTCTTTCTTATTATTTTTAAAATAACGGTAATGAATAATTTATTTTTAAACATTGGATTAAAAGATGTTTCAATATGTTTAAAACAATTAAATTTGAAATAATTATTTTTTTCTCTAAATATAAAATTGATTTTTTTAATCTTTCCAATTTGGAAAAAATTAGTTTTAATCCTTCTGTATATATATATATATATATATATGTATATATGTATATATATATGTATATATATATATATACATATATATATACATATATACATATATATATATATATAT
>Ga0099825_1002440_pt1 | contig 24711 bp, 8 predicted proteins | sample SiratroredBW_FD_76838 | JGI IMG/M metagenome (GOLD analysis project Ga0099825, IMG submission 76838) | Root nodule microbial communities of legume samples collected from California, USA - Siratro red BW | ecosystem: Host-associated > Plants > Roots > Nodule | place: USA: California | collected... | reverse complement strand
GTCACTCTCTTACTCTCCCCCCTTTTCTCCTTTCCCCCCCCCCTCTCCCCCCCCACTACCCCCCCCCCCCCCTTCCCCCCTTCTTCCACCTTCCAAATATTAGTTTTTTTTTTTTTTTTTTTTACCAACCACCATGCATCCTTTATCTCACGTTTCACCATCCTAAGATCATTGCAAACAAGAGGGCATGGCAAGTACATTAATGACATATCTATCACCACCACTATCACTAGTAGCAGTAATAGCGATTTTCATTCTTTCATGTGGAATATTAATCCTCGAGTGTGAAGGCCAAGAACCCAAGGCTTTGCCTCCAGCAGGGGAAACTTGCAACGGGATTTTCATTTCCTACGACTTCCTCACTCGAATCAAAGAATTCCCTCACTTGAAGAATGCGACGGCACAATCTTGGGCCTTCAATTCCACCGCAACAGTTCTCAACACAAGCAAAGAAGTGGTTAAAGCGTGGAAGTTGTTCATAGAGTTTCAACACGACGAGATTCTAGTCTCCGTCAGTGGAGGTAACATGGAAGAGGCAACTGAGTTCCCTGCTTCGGTAGGAAATGGCACTACCTTTGTTGGAGCTTCTGAGCCAGACTTGGATAGCGCAATCAACACAGCTCAAGATTTAAGCCAAATCCAAGCCATCATCCAGCTTATTGGTACCCAGTTTGGAGTAAAGCCTCCTACGCCTCCTTTGCCAAAAACCATCAAGTTGGTAAATGATGGTTACAGCTGCCCCAAACCAACTACCCATAGTGAGTAGTTACCTTTTTCATGCTTTCTATTTGACGAACATGACACATTATTGCATGTTACGTCCTCATGATTCTCCAATTTTAATGATTTATGATAAGCTTTTATCAGTAGTAAATAGTTTGTGCTGAAAAATGTTTGAGCAATAATCTAACTAGTTAAATCATATTCCACAGAGAGTTCTATGTATGCGTGCTGCAAAAAGGACCCTAAATTCAAGGGTTCAACTAAGAAGACAAAATATTCGGCACGGCAAAAAGGGGATCTTCTGATATCCTATGACGTTACTCAAGTGTATGAGAATAATTACATGGTTCAGGTGACGATGGATAATGAACACTATTTGGGACGGTTGGATCATTGGAACTTGACGTGGGAGTGGACAAGAGGGGAGTTTATATACTCTATGAAAGGTGCCTTCACACGTGAGATAGAGTACAATGGTTGCCTCAATGGAGAGGCAGGAGAGTATTACAAGGACATGGATTTCTCTAAAGTGCTTAACTGTCAGAAGAATCCTATAGTGAGTGACTTGCCTCCAGAGAGATATAACGACACTGAACTTGGAAAGATACCTAACTGTTGCAAAAACGGAACTCTTTTACCTGTCATTATGGACCCCAGCAAATCCAAGTCTGTTTTCACAATGCAAGTCTTCAAAATTCCACCTGAGTTAAACAAAACGTCAATTTTCCCTCCAGAGAAATGGAAAGTAACGGGCATTCTGAACCCCAACTACAAATGTGGCTTACCTAGAAAAGTGGAGCCAGCAAGATTTCCAGACCCCAGGGGTCTTGAGGCAACGGTTATTGCCGTTTCAAGTTGGCAAATAGTGTGCAATATCACTAAGCCAGCCAAAAGGAGCACTGGGTGCTGCGTTTCTTTCTCTTCTTATTACAATGAGTCCGTAGTCCCTTGCGACACATGTGCCTGTGGCTGTGATCCTCACAAATCCAAAAAATGCAATCCCAATTCACAAGCAATGCTTCTCCCCCCAGAAGCTGTTCTTGTACCCTTTAGCAACAGATCACAAAAGGCTGTAGCTTGGGCCAAACTGAAGCATTTTACAATCCCCAAAAAGCTACCCTGTGCTGACAACTGTAGAGTGAGCATAAACTGGCATGTGGCTTCCGATTACAAAGGTGGGTGGAGTGCAAGAATCACTCTTTTCAACTGGATGATGACCCCTTTTGAGGATTGGTTCACTGCACTCCAATTCAAGAAGACTCCTCGCGGCTACGAAAAAGCGTATTCTTTTAATGGAACGACCATTCCAACGCTGAACCATACTATTTTCTTGCAAGGAATTATAGGATCAAACTATCTGATAGCTTTAGACAACAGCAGCAACCCTCATGTGCCAGGAAAACAACAATCTGTTATTTCCTTTACCAAGAAGCATTCACCAAATATCCAAATTGCAAATGGAGATGGGTTCCCTTCAAAGGTCATTTTTAACGGTGAAGAGTGTTCCCTTCCTACTCGATTCCCTGTCAAAGGTGGAAACCAACGTAATGTAGATTTAGCTTACCAACTTTTGCTTCTGGCTTTAGCTTTTACGATCAGTCAACTATTGTAATAAGATGCTAATGCTAAGAACAGTTCCATTAGACAATATCTCGTCTTTTGTTGCATTCTCTTCTCTCCTATGAACAAAAAAAAGGTATAAAATGGTAGCCATGTAACAGCTAATGGCCGAAGCCTTCTACTCTTTCGTCCCTAATAATGAAATGAACGACAAAACCATTAAAACAAATCACTCGTATAATATTCATTAACTATTAGTCACACAATTTAAAGACAACACAACAAAAGTTTAAAAAAATATTTTGAATGGCTTACTCTATGGTAAAAATGAAATATAAATGTATACATACATGAATTGAATTGATGTAGAGAAAAAAAAAATTATCTAAATCTTCTAAAATTGATAATGTTCCTTCTCTGTGCATTGGAATTTGTTTCATTTTATTGGTGAAGATATAAGTTTTAAACTTATGTTTTATAAAAGAAAATCTTATTAGAACGTAGTGATGTGGTATTGAGACGTTATTAAGAATAATTTTTTTAATCTTAATCTAATACTTAAATTATTTTTTTAAGCCGTAAAAAATTCAAAATAAAAAAAATTATAAGAATATAAATCTGATAAAACATTTACCTTAAAAAACACTTAAAAATCTTATAATAAAAAAAATCTTAAAAATTGCTTAAATAAATATTCATTTAAAATAAAATTAAATCTTAAGTAAGAAATTCTTATATTTGGGTATTGATAGATCATCATCCAAATCAGTACATAATACGGTGCAAACAGTAGCAGTATCATAGACCTAAACTAATCAAATTCATACCCATATAATGAGAATGATGTGCAAATTTCATATATCATATTATTCAAAATTATAATACATTATTTCATGATCAATTTAATTCATCTATATTTTATACGTCATTTTTATCACTGATAATTCAAAAAAAAATATTTGAAATAAAACATTTAAAATTTATATAATATTCGAATTGTGATTATTAAACATGCAAATACTTTAAATTAAATTAAAGAAGCATAACAAAGATAATCTGGCTTCAGCAATATTCTCCCATAAAATATCTCTCACATCCCTTCTCACTTAACTTGCAATTCCTTACTCAAGTAAGAGCAGATGGCCAATCCATTTAATAACAATAATAATACTACACAAATTAATAATTCAATTACAGTTTGAGATTTCTTTGATTTACCTTAATTTTTGTGTTCTTCAATGTAATGCTCAGAATACTTAAAAAATCTAGATCAATATTAACTTACTCATTAAGATGTTAATTTACAAATTAAATATATCACTAAAAATATCTAATAATATGTTCATCTATTTAGCTCTAATATCACATGGAGTAACAAAATCTCATCCATACAATCCAAACACGAGAAAAAGGAAACTTGAGATTTAAAGAAAAATTACTTTTGATTGAAATTATGGTGATAAACAATATTACCACTTGGTGAGTGTCTCATTGACATTTTCTGATAAAAAAAATAATCATCTCCATAAAGTTAAAGAAAAATTAGAAAGAATTTAAAGATAAAAAAATTAAAATTATGAGATTTAAAATAATTCATCAAATATTCCAATTTATATATTCAATATATTTTAACATGTTAACCTTGTTATATTTTAAAAATCATCTCAACCAAATTAAAAATGGATCTTCAGATCTTAGAGCAACTATATTTATACAAGTAACGTAATATTGTTTATTTAAATAATAGAAAATATTAGCAATGTTTCTTAAAGTCATGGAAGAATGTCAAAGCTAATCTTAATTTTTTACGAGATAATTGTTTCAAAATGTTCACACTATGTTAACACGTAGTACTTATATTTTAAAAAATCTTTAAAGATAAATATTATTTATCCAGCTCATTAGACACCAAAATAACTATTCTATTAAAAATGAAAAAAAAAATATTTATATTAGAAACTAAAACTAAAACTGAATGTTTTACAAATAAAAAATTAATAATGATTTAATATTTCGAAAAATAAATATAAAAAATTTAAAAACTAAAATTAAAATTATATCATTTTATAAAAAATAATAACATATTATATTTAAGTATTTCTTCTACTATATATTCATGCAACTTTTAATAAATAAAAATTTCCATGATTGACAGCAGTAGATATTAATTTTATTTATTTGAAAACTTAATAATATTTATTGAAATGATTAGCATATTAATTTATAACTTTATCAATATTTTCATCAATAAATAAAAATACATTTGAATCAAACAAAAGACTTAATTATATAAATAGAAATCTTTTTGTACTTTTCCTTTAATAAAGAATTTATTTCTACATGAGTTTATGACTATTTGAATATTTTTAATTTAATAATATAATTATGATAAGTTTTATTGTTAAATTAGATAAGAATCAATCAAAATAAAATTAAAAAAATATTGATTATTGATCATAAGTCATCCCTTCTAAAATATACGTACGACAATTTGTTATATTTTTTAAATAATCTATTTTATTGTTTGATATTCCAACTAATAATATAGAGCAAAAAGATTATTTAAACTAAGTTTGATGATATGAAAAAAGTATAGAGTTTAATTTCCGAGTCACAAAATATAATATATATTTAGTTAAAACTTAAATATAATTTTTTCATGATTGTGTTTAATCATCTTAAGAATTTAAATCTAATTTAATTTTATAAAATTGATTTTGTGAAATTAAATTAAATATTTTAATTTTTAAGATGATATTAGAATTATTTAAAGTTTTTTCTAATAAAATTTGATAGATCTACGGTTTTAAATAATATTGTTAAATAATATTTAGAGCTATTGAGTGAGTGTTATGAACTTTCAAATAATTTATAAAAACATATAGAAACTTTACTTTACAAATTATTTTTATAAAATTAAATTAGACTTAAAATTTACTTATTAAAAAAATTATAAATTTTTTTATAATAAATTGTTATTTATCTAAAATTGTTAATTTTTTTTAATGATTATTTAAAGAAATTACATAAACGCTTTTGATATGTGGTCGATAATGTAAAAAAGTTTACAGTGGCATCAAAACTAAACTCATAATAGTTGCTACAATAACCTTAAAATTAAAAAATAAGTTTGTAATAATCCGTTAACTTCTCTTTTTTTTTTTTCTATACGTGATATCACGTATTATATATATATATATATATATATATATATATTTGAAGTAAAATTTGCAAGAGAAAGGTGAAGGCTTAATATCTAACCATCTATCTACTTCATAAATGCTTTTACATCCTCTGCTGTGCAATAACTCCATTCTGCCAAACCTCTGCACTTGTTCTTTTCACTTTCACAACCCCTAACCTTCTATTCATTCATTTCATCTTCTCTTTCTCTTCCGTCTCTATTTCACTTTGGCCCACACAAGGATTCCTCTTAAACACCATTGCGGAGCTCTCACTCTCCATCAACCACTCCTTGGCTTCCCATATTCCCACACACACTTTTGTGTCTCGTACCCACAACCGTTTCACTTCTCATCAACATATAACAACAACAAATAAGGTTCACTTCCCTCTTCCCTACATTTCTAACCTGACGTGGGGACCGTTCCCCCCAAATACTTTACTTCGCTAGTGTTATAGTAATTATCATGTCATATTTTTTGTCAAACATTTCATACTCTGAACTCTACCATTATCATTGTCTTTGCTGATTGATTTGCATTTCTTTTTGGGTGGTAAGTTTTGTGTGTATGATAAGAGTGTTTAGACCAAGGTCAGGCACAGTCATCATCCTCTTCCAACCTTAACTTAAGAATCACAAAACAAACCCTTTGAGTGTTAAAAATGCATGTTAATATCAAATGACAGATAAAGTGATATAGAGACAGCGACATGCACTAGACGGCGAGGAATGCTTTTATCAGTTTCGGCTTTACGAAGGGGTGCTCGGAAAAAATCCATAAATCCCAATTTAGCGGGGAACAGTTCATTCATTACAATCATCTTCAAGGATAATCGAACAGGTGATCACTTAATTTCTTAATTTATCTCTTAATTAAACACAGAGAGAACAAATGGAAAAACTTAAACATTCTCTTATTCTTTATGGCGTTGAAAATTAATTCCATCTTAGATAGATTTTGCATGTTTTTACTTGAACTGCAATCTGGATAAATGGAAAAACTTAAACGTTTTCTTATTCTTCATGAGGACAAAGTTAATTCTGGCTTAGAGAAATTTTGCATAACTCGATTATTCGTTGCTGTTGTTATTAAATCTTTTCAGCTTAATTTTGTATTATCTTTGTTCAATAGAACCCTTTTAATACTTTGTAAGAATTATAGAAAGTAGTTAGTAATGTTAAAACTATGAATATGTCGTATTATTATTATTCTTCAAAGTTGGAATTCCATTCTATTACTCATTGTTTGTTTTAATGAACTTAAGTAGAAGAGGATGAAGATAGAATTTAAAAAAAAAATATCAATTTTTAGTATTTATTTGAGAGAAAAAGAAAGAAAGTTTCTTCTGTGAGGTCAGAAGAAGAGAAAAAAAAGCTCCTCTCCTCCCAACATTGGCATGAAATGGGCGGTAGAAATGACCTGTTAGTCTCAGTTTTTTAGTTTTTAAAAACAAATATTTTTTATAACATGATTTTATTAAAAATAATAAAATAATTTTTTTAAGGTGGTTAATTGCAAAAGGTTGTATACTATTTATTTATGTTCACTCACCTAAATAATTAGAGAAAACTATCTCTTTGGCATTCTCATTTATTTTGTGTTAAAAAAAAATTCTAACTACTCTGAATAATTATAAACCCTCTTACAAATAATCTTATTTTTTATGGAAAGTATTACATGAATTTTTATATTTTTAATACTTTAAACATTTTACTGCAAAAGAATTTGTAAGAAGATATAACATTGTTTTTTCACCCAATAGCACTGTTCCTAATTAATATATCTGTCTACTTAAAGATATTTACAAAAAATTTCAATAAATAATTTAGAAAAATGTACTATTTAAATAATATTAAGTAGATTTTATTATATAAAGTTATTAGTTATTAATATTAAGTATATTTTATATTTTTATACAATAAATATTCTAATAAATGTTTTATTTTATATTTTTTTCCTTAACTAGTATTTTTGAACAGTTCCAAACTAGTACCTTCTTGTAAGTTTGTATCTCTGACTAAAAAACTTACAGTGGTTGTGCTGTGGTACGGGTTGGGATGGTTGTGTTGTATTAGGAGTGAAATACTGGGTGATTATTCTCATTCGACCACTAAAACATGGAATAGGTATTCTACTATAGATTAGATCTATATATGTATGCAGGGAATTTGTCATAATGACTAAAGTATTTAAGATTTTGATATAAATTATAGGATACAGTCTTTAATCACCTCATTTGTACTTATTATAAATAAATGTTTGGTTAAACAAGCCTTAACAAAAGATATTTTCCTGTTAAATCATTCAACAATAGTTAATAAGTTTTATTCTACAAATTCTTTATCTACTCACACATCTAACTTATTACACCTTGGTAAATAATGTAACTGCATCTTCATTCTATTCTAAGTAATTAGGAATTCTTGTTATCGTTATCATAATTACCATTCTCTTTTTCTTTTAATTGGTATGACTTCTAAAAATGAATTTCTAATTCAACTTAAAATTATAGTTCTGTACTCTAATTTCACAATTCAAGCACCAAGGATAAGTTTTTTTTTTTTTTTTAATAAAAAATTATGCTAGAATTTTAGTTTAACGCGTCCAAAAGCGGACTATCTCAGTTAAAAGTTGGTTAAAGTTAAACAATGCTATCAAACTAAAAATATATATATATATATATATGTATTTTAAATGAAAAAGTAATTGAGAAAATGTTTTAATAGTTAAGTTTTTTTTAAAAAAATGCATAAAAAATAAAATAAATCGAAGTACTTTAGGTATTTCAAAATGTTTCAATTGTTAATGTAAGATTAAATATAAGACTTTAAAATTAAGTTAGCATTTTTTAATTAAAAATTAAGTTACTATTGGTTTAGATGATAGTGAAGGTGCTTAGATCTAACATGTTAAGATACAGAAAATTAAAAGCAGCAACTTTTAAGCACTTAGGCGTTGTGATGCTCTAATATGCTTAAGTAAAAGCATTAAATAGAAAACTCAATAGATTTCATATTTTCAAATGTACGTAGTCAGTATATTTTCATTTTATCAACTATGAAGATTAATAAGAAGGTATTGTAAGAAATTTGAAAATTATTCCTTGTATTTTTATTCAATAAACATTAGATCTTTTATAAAATATTCAAATTCTCCCATGTTACAAAAATTGTAATGAGTTGTTTTAGTTTAGAGACGCAGTGGTTATTTATACGTCGTATTTTGTTAAAACCATTTTTTGTGTTGGTGTAAAAGTTTAAACACATTAAATGAACATTTACTTAAATGGTTTCAGTCACCTAAAAGGATAAATGTAATAAATTTAATAGCTTTTAACATGTAAAATAGTAAATGTTAACAATCCTGTCCTTTATTACAAAAAAGAAAATACTTATAATTCCCTTTTGTTAATATTTTTAGGCCACATATCATGATGACTTTTTATTTTGTTTCGTTTTGATTATTGTTGTATAATATCAATGAATAATTAAATATTTTTCACTTCCTCCATTAACAATTAATTGATGAATTTCTCTGGATGATGAAAGTTGATCACAGGTTAAGAATAAGTTTAATCACAAATTATTTACTATTTCTTCATTTTTTGAGTTTATCCATTTTGGGTTATGTGTGTGTGTGGTTTTCCTATCTTAATGGTTACTTCGTGTGTTGGGGTTTAATCCCCCGATCACCTTCAAAAAAATGTATTATTTATTTGGATAAATTAATTAATAAGAAATTAAGAAATGAAAAAAATAGGGTATTCATGCATGATTATTTAGTCACATGTCACTGTATATAATGGTAGTAGGTGCTTAATGGCACATTGTAAACATTGTAATTTCGGAAGATGTAGGACTTTGGGGGAAGTAGGAATTGCAGGATGTATCTGGGAGCACCTACTCCCAAGACATCTTAAATACCCAGTCTTTTTCATCTTGTGTCGTCTGCGTATGATAGTAGGTTACTATTTATCATAAATAATGTTTTTTCTATAAATCGATGGTGTAATTTTTTTTTCTCTTAATCATTAAACTTTTGGAAAATAACAAGAGAATCTCCAAAAAAAAAATAAAAATTAATTAATTAAAAATTTTATTTTCGTGCTACGACTAAACAACACACAGAAGGAAATGGGATGAATATGATAGAATCTCAATAAGCATTTAGCATGTTCCCTTAATGTATTAATTTCTCTAATACATGCTCGTCAACACGAGAATATTAAACATGTCTTATTAAAAAATTAACCATTTAAAAAAATTGTTTGTATATTTTTTAAATTTTAAATAATTAATATATGGAGAAAGAATAATAGCAGTCAAATTTTAACTTCATGAGAGAGAGAAAGAGATAATTCCGAACAAAAAGTAATATAAAATGCATTAAAAAGAATAATTAGGGGCTGAAATAATTAAAGGTATTTTGATAAAAAAAATAGAAAGAATAATTAGAAAACAATCTTATAAGAATAGAAACAAAAAAAGTTATTAAAACAATTTTTTTATAATTATGGATTCATGAAATATTACTTACGCATTAAATGAAAATATTTGTATCTTATATTCTTTTAGTAAAAAAATTACTAATAAACTAATCTTAAACATTAAACATCCCTAATAGTACCTCTTCTCACAATTATGGTATTTTAGTGGCCATATATATGGACAACTGACAAATTGGTATTTGTATTTTTTTTATTTGAGATATGAAATGTCTTTATTTTTTTAATACATTTTATATTATTATAATTTAAAATAAATAGCATTGCTCATTTATTATACCAAAAATATTAAATATTTACCTTACCTAGTTATGAACATTTAATGTATTAAGCTTTTATATATTGAACTTCTTTATAAAATATATTCTAAGGGGTACACAAACTGTACACAACTTCTCGCTCTCGACATCTTTGTTCCCCTTGCTGGTGTTAAATGTTTTTGAATTCCTGTGTTGGCAGACAAGAGAAGAAGGTGGTGGCTCCTTAACTTGAGGATTTAAGTCAATGTTTCACACAAACATGTTTGATTCTCACCCTCACATGCTTGATATGTCACCCCACAAAGCTACTTTCTCTGAGACTGACTTGGGAAAGCCCAGAGATGATGAATATGAGACCAAGTCTGGCACTGACATGGACGCTCCTTCCGGTGACGACCAAGACCCCAACCCAAGACCCAGAAAGAAGGGTTACCGTCGCCACACGCAGCGCCAAATAGAAGAAATGGAAGCGTAATCACCCTTATATTTAAAGTATCACTCTTTATATCTCATGATAACATCATATATGTTTGCTTACTTGGTATTTTTTTATTTTTTTTCACTTTTATCAGCTTCTTCAAGCAGTGTCCTCACCCAGATGACAAGCAAAGAAAAGAGCTGAGCCGGGATTTGGGGTTGGAGCCTTTGCAAGTCAAGTTTTGGTTCCAAAACAAGCGCACCCAGATAAAGGTAAGTCAAAGAGAGAGAGAGCCTCTAAACGACATATACCTTTACGTTGGTTGTATTAGATTGATGAACCTTTTCCATGAATGAGATTCCAGTTGTAACACTCTTCTTGGCCGTGTAGACTCAGCATGAACGACATGAAAATTCTATTCTGAAGGCCGAAAATGAAAAGCTTCGCGCTGAGAACAACAGGTACAAGGAGGCCCTAACCAATGCTACATGCCCCAACTGTGGAGGCCCAGCTGCCCTTGGCGAAATGTCCTTCGACGAGCAGCACTTGAGGATTGAGAATGCTCGGTTAAGAGAAGAGGTGCATAATGTAAAAGATTATTAATGTTATTCCTTTTCTTCTTGGTTGTATAACTAAGTTTCTTTTGCATGAAAAAAAAAAATGTTCAGATTGATAGGATTTCAGGAATTGCGGCCAAGTATGTTGGAAAGCCCGTGACATCTTCGTACTCCAACCTTTCATCTCTCAAAAACAACCACATGCCTGTCGGTAACTATGGAGCACAGTCAGGCACGGTAGGAGAAATGTATGGTGGTAGTGACCTTTTTAGGTCACTCCCAGCTCCAGCTGATGCTGACAAGCCCATGATCGTGGAGCTTGCTGTTGCAGCTATGGAGGAACTCACAAGACTAGCTCAGGCTGGAGACTCATTATGGGTCCCCGGCAACCACAACTCTGAGATTCTAAATGAAGAAGACTATTTGAGGACTTTCCCCAGTAGAAGTTTGGGTCCCAAACCTTTGGGCCTGAGATCTGAAGCTTCAAGGGAATCTGTGGTGGTCATCATGAATCACATTAACCTCATTGATATCCTTATGGATGTGGTGAGTGATAGTTAAACAAAGCTCCTTACAATCAGTATTCTGGTCATGTATATTATAATTTTCTGAGTTTACACTTGACAATGACATTGATTGTTGCCGGTTTCAGAACCAATGGTCTACTATGTTTTGCGGTATTGTCTCGAGAGCATTGACCCTTGAAGTCCTTTCAACTGGAGTAGCAGGAAACTACAACGGAGCCTTGCAAGTGGTACTCATCTTACTACCTTTTCTGTATCTTTCTTCTGCAGCATCTACTTGTATAGTTAACAAACAACCTTATTTCTGATTGATTCATAAAAAAAATACATATATTGAGACCATGGACGAGTACCCATCATTCGGCCTAATAATGTGTTTCTCTTTAATGTTCTAGATGTCAGCCGAGTTCCAAGTCCCTTCACCGCTTGTTCCTACTCGTGAGAACTATTTCGTAAGGTACTGTAAGCAGCAACCAGATGGGATATGGGCGGTGGTGGATATTTCCTTGGATAATCTGCGACCCAGTACGATCTCAAGAAGCCGGAGAAGGCCCTCTGGCTGTTTGATTCAAGAACTGCCAAATGGGTACTCCAAGGTGACAAATACATTTTCATCAATAGTTTTATGTTTCCACTGTTTATAATATCAAGGCAACGTTCCAAGAAAACAGAATTATAATTTAATCAGTTGCTGCTTTCTGATATATCAGGTTACATGGATCGAACATGTAGAAGTGGATGATAGGGCGGTGCATAGCATATATAAAACTCTAGTCAATTCCGGTCTCGCCTTTGGAGCTAAACGCTGGGTGGCTACACTAGACAGACAGTGCGAACGTCTTGCCAGTTCAATGGCCAACAACATACCAGCAGGGAACCTCTGTGGTATGTTTATCAACTTGATTTTTTAAGCCCCTTCAATAACACTTATTTTAAGATCGTATTATAAGGTCTGTTTGTTAATATAAGCACTAATATACTAAAATATGCAGTGATAACCAGCGCTGAGGGAAGGAAAAGTATGCTGAAGCTGGCAGAGAGAATGGTGATTAGCTACTGTACTGGTGTAGGTGCTTCTACTGCACATGCTTGGACAACACTATCCGCTACTGGATGTGATGACGTAAGGGTCATGACTAGAAAGAGCACTGATGAACCTGGGAGACCCCCCGGTATAGTGCTAAGTGCTGCCACTTCTTTCTGGCTCCCAGTTCCTCCAAAGAGGGTTTTTGATTTCCTACGTGATGAAAACTCAAGAAATGAGGTGTGCATAATATTTAAGTACTTACAATGGGACACTAGGTATATATATAATTATATATATTCATCCTTGAAGCTGATACATTCAATTGGTTACATTCACAGTGGGACATTCTCTCGAACGGGGGTCTAGTTCAAGAATTGGCACACATAGCAAATGGCCGTGATCCTGGCAACTGTGTGTCCCTGCTTAGAGTCAATGTAAGTTGCTGCTGCTATAGCATTCAAATCAGGAACCTTTTGGCGTAAATCTCATGACCCATAAGATATAACCTAACACTTTCTCATATATATGCTGTAGAGTGCAAATTCGAGCCAAAGTAATATGCTGATACTTCAAGAGAGTTGCACTGATTCTACTGGGTCATATGTAGTTTATGCTCCTGTGGATATTGTTGCTATGAATGTAGTCTTGGGTGGAGGGGATCCAGATTATGTGGCCCTGCTTCCCTCAGGTTTTGCTATTCTTCCAGATGGGCCTGGAATGAACAGGGGGTCAATACTTGATGTTGGATCTGGAGGTTCTCTACTCACAGTTGCCTTCCAAATCTTAGTTGATTCAGCCCCAACAGCAAAACTATCTTTGGGTTCAGTGGCTACTGTTAACAGTCTAATTAAGTGCACAGTTGAAAGGATCAAGGTTGCAGTGATACGTGACAACACCTAATTTCAGAACCTTCATATGGTAATCAAATTAACCGTTTGGAAGTTTTAGTAGGAGTGATGTTCATATTCTGAAAGTTACTGGTTTCCTTTTTGCAGTGAGAACAAAGGTAGTAGAGATGAAAGTAACAAGCTCAGAGTGGTGCCTATTTCGTTTTCAAAAGAGGGAAAGAAGTCAATGAACGCACCAAGGAGAATCATTTCAATGTTAGAACTTTGAAGAATCTTAGGTTCGGGTATTGACTTTCACTGATGAAAACTAAAATAGTTCCATCCGGCTTTTAATATTTTAACTTAGAATAACTGCTAATTTTCATGTTCGCTATTTATTTTAGTGTTGTATTTGTAGGCCTAAGCAAACTTTGTATTATGTTGACTTTTTCTATTGTATTGTAAACTGAAGCAATTTTCGTCTCTTTTCCGAGTGTTCTTTTAACGTTGTCGGCCATATTTGTCATCGCAGTTTTACTCATTTTACGTATACATTTTACTATAAATTTATGATTATAACTACTTAACCGAACACTTTAATTATATTCAATGGTTAAAAGTTAATTCGATCAAAGTTTAAAATAAACAGGCACAATTACATTTTTTTCCATCATACTTCATGTCTCGAACGATTCAATCCCTACAAAGTATACATGGTTCAAATTGCCATCATGAGGTAGGATATAGTGCATAATCTAAGATATGTTTATGCAAAACATTTTTGATGAACTATTAAAGAAACTAGGGATTAAATATCTGTAGCTGAAAATTCTTTCAGATAATAATCATTTGCAAGTATGATGCACTGACTTCGCTCACTGTCAAACGAAGTGTGGTGCAAATGACTTAAAATTTTCCGTTAAAGAAACCTACCTATATTAAGGTGAAGTTGTTTCCACGGTTGAGGTAATTAAATGTTGCATCGCAATAGGTGGTATCTTATATGAAGCCCTCTGAATTCTCTGACGCCGTATTTGACTACCCTATTCTCATGTATTTAAGAGGGATACCAGTTTCTGGGCAAGTGTAATTTGGGATTACTATATTTGAATTTTCTATACAATATAAAAGACTGATTTTAATAATAAATTAGGTTCGCAAAAAATATTTTACCTCTTATCAAGTTTTTTATTAACAAAAAGAATAATGAGGTATTCCCAATCCATTTACTACAGTATGAACTGTACATAAGCAGTGGAATGAAAGTGCAATTAGAAAGAAAAAAAAAAAAAAATAGAGTCGGCACATAGATTATTACCCTCTCTTTTGATGATATAACATCAAGATATCCCGACAAAAAAATCTGTTCAAAATCTACTATTACATTCTGTGAAAACTTTCTTGCTCTATAATATTCTGGTATCTACTTAATTACTTTTTACCTCTTATCAATATTAATTACTTTTTTATGAACCAAAAAATATCAATTACTTTTAGCAATATTTAACTGCTATTGAATTGTTTTTAAAATATGCATGTTGTTAAGCCTTGATGAGGTATGAAATGGATAAATTCTTGACTACTCACATGACACCTAGAAATGGGCACTCGATTTGTTATGTGGGTTCTTACAATTTCACATGTTAATATTAAAATTGAGATAGTAATCATTTGGCATTAGAGGAATTTCTTTCTCAATTTATTATTTTCTAAAAAGTAATAATTATTCAAGAATAATATTTTAACCCTTATCATAAACCAGTTTGCATTTCAATGTTGTTATGATTTATGATACCAGTTCTTAGTTTTATACTGAAACCATCTATACTTCACACATTATATTCACTTATTTATATATGTATAAATTTGCTTGAATGGTACAGACTTTGAGTATGATAGTTAAAATAGAGGGTTTATTTGTAAAATTGTAAGATTTTACATAATTTATGTGATTTCAAATTTTAAGTAGGATTATTGCAAGATTATTGTATAGCAAGATAGTACCAATTGTAGAATAATATTCTAAAAGAGTATGATTCATTTTTTTTACTTGTTTACCTTTTTAAATGCACCTAATTTTATTCAAAATTAATATAATTAAATTCTGACCTTGTGGCTTATGTTTTAACTCAATTCAAATGAAGAGTCATTTTTCTATTGTGCACTTATTTTAAAAGTCTCTTATGTTGTTTTGCATGGTCACTCCTCTTTTTTGATTGAGTTTAACTTCAAATTCAATTAAAATAAAACTAAATTAAGTAAAATACTTATGTTGTCTTATACCAATTTCAAATAAAGAATAGTCTCTTATGTTGTTCTACAAGTTCACTCTTTTTTCTTGATTTCAAATTCAATTAAATAAAACTAAATTAATTTATTTGAGACACTTTTAACCATTTTTTTGTCTTCGTGCCAAATTCAAAGTGATTGATTTTTTAAACTTAAGCTTGATAAAGTATTAACAAATTAATATTTTGTTTGTGTTTATGGGATTGTGACTTTAATTTAGATCTCTTTTGGACACTAAATATTTTTACATAAATTTTACATTGTTATTACTCATTCATGTAATATATCTTACACATAAATTCATACTTTTAATTATTTTTCATATAATATATTAAGTAAAATAGGAAAATAAGGGTTCCATTTTTCTCTTCTCAATTAGAGATTTCCAATATTTTATTTTCTCTTCTCTTTTCCAATTTTATGGTACATTTCATACATCATTTCAAACCTAGTAAAAAAATTCTCACATAATTTATTTTTAAAATAATTGAAAATTTAATTTATAAATACAGATAAAGGATAGGAGATTGAATGTGAGAAGCGGTTTAAAAAATGAAATATAAAGATGGTGGAAAAGATGACAGTTTGATATGTAATCAAAATATAACTTTTATATTAAAAAAACATTATTTATTATTATAAATTATATAAATAATAAACATTAATATCCTGATGTAATAAGTTAAAATACTTTCTAAAAATAAGACACTTCGTTTTCTATACCTGGTAAAACAAACTTGTTATGCAAAGAAAACTTAAATCTTAAAATATATGAAGTCATCAAAATTCAAGAAGAGTTGGTGAAACCATTCAATGTTGTTATAAACAAGAGCATTCAGAGGTCCTTAAGTAGGTGGTGATTTTTTTAATAGGTGTGGGGTATGAAAATGATTCGACGCCTAAAGTTATGGTGGGATTAAAGTTACTTCTCCCGGCATAGAATTCGGCCTTTTTAACAACACATTTTATAAAATATTTTTTAAATGCATTTTATAATTGATAAAAATTATTATTCATAAAATTAGTTATGAGTGGAACCTATTTACTTAGGTTACAAATTAGAAAAATATTAATAAATATTCTTTTAAGCATGCATTTATTATAAAAAAAATTAATTAAATTTAAAGTTCTTCATAGATTTAAGTATTTTTAAATGAATTTTATTTAATTTTTTATGTTAAAATTTTTATAATTTTTGTTTGAGTTTCTATTTAGCAGAAATAAATATTTCAAACCTTATACAAATAGTGTAAGTGCTAAGTTACAAGATTTTAAAAAAATTCTGTCAAAACATTCATATATTCTACACCCCAAAAATCCTCATTACGTAATCCATTACATAAACCAGACCCTTAAACTAATAATTAGAACAAACTATTTATCTTTGTTAACCAATGCATTACATGCTGAGGCTATAAATTACAAAATTTGCAATTTTCAGTCCTACGTCTATGTATATTCCTCCTAATATGTTAGACCAATTTAGTTTAATCTCAATATTGTGTAGTATTATCACAATTTCAAGCTAATATGCTTTAATATCACTATACAGTATTATCTTGTCTCTTCATTTTACTTACTTGTGTTTATATGTGAAGAATTAAATATAAACTTTTCTTGTACTTGGTTACATGGTCTCAAAACATTTATAAATATTGATTATACACAAAAGGTTATTATTTTTATGGTGTGGTTGGTATAGAAAATTTACTATTAAATTTTTTTTTTAGTGTATTTGTGATGATTTTGAAATTTGGTATAGGTGATTTGAGTATATTTGGGAAGAAAGCTTGGAAAGAGAAAATTGCATGTAAAATTGAGAAAAAGTGTAGGATTTGTGAGGGTAGTATGAAAATGACTATTTTGCTCCCATTTATTTATTTGATTTTTCTTTACTTTTTGAAAGTTATTATTGTCCAATATAATAAATAATATTGTATATTAATAATAATTATTTTTAAGAAATAATTTATTTTTATTTTCTCAACTAACCTTTTTTAAGAATAAATATTTATATTTTAAAATATATATCAAGGACAATTTTGATTTTACAAAAAAAAAATAACATATAAATCTTCTCTATTTCAGTCATATTAATGCATTTTCTATTTAAATCCATCTTTTATTTTATTAAATCAAATCACCTCACTTTTTATTCACTTTCTCTCCAAATGAATCCAATCATCTACAACTATATAAAGTATTAAAGTCTTAATCTACTAGATTACAAGTTAATAAATATTACTTTACTTATTTGTAGTCTCACTTTAAAGTGTTTTTGCAAATAACAATTATACGTTACACACCTTAAGAAATTCATATAACCAATTGATATCTATTATTTTTCTTTTTCTCCTTTTCTACAATTATAACGGTTTTTTTTTTCTAACCACCACGTTATTCTTGAACACAAGTTGTTAAGTGGTTATTTGGAATGTCATCAAACTATTTCCCTTTTATAAATATATTCACTTGTGAATTTGAATATTTATAAAAGGACACATCTCCATTAATAAGAAAAAAAAAAGAAATAACAAGATATTTTGTTATTTTCCAAAAAAGAAAGGTGAAGTGAAGAAATTGGTGCTGCTGCCGATGGCATGCCATGTCTTTGGCTCTTGCCTGCCGCCGTGTACCCTTCTTCTCCGTTATAAAATCTCTAAATTTAAACCTTTATAGTAGTTTAATAACATTATGAGAATCAGCTATACGATACACTTAATAAATCTTGTTTTATAAGTTTTGTATAAATTTAAATCATTCTAATATCATTTGTATAGATATCGGTTTACTATTATAATTATCATAATTATCAGTTAATAATACTTATTCTGATAGATTGTGAGAGTTATAGTTTGAGATTCTAAACTTACAAATATTCAGTGGTAATTATATCACGTTAATAAAAAATCTATAAATATTATTTTATAAGAAGTAATCTATCTATCCCAATAAACTTTTATTATATATTTTAAACATTTTTATCTCACTCTTACAGGATCCGGAGGGTCTTTTGGACATGAACCACTTCTAAACTGCCCCATCTGGTATCAGATAAGAACACCATTTAAATTTTTTTACTACATTTTAGAAAACTGACGAAGTTTGAAGGTACAGCTTCATATTTCCGACATTATACTGCAGTGCCTCGTAAGCATACTGTCATACCTAAGCGCGAAGATTACGTATAGGTAATAATTACTACCCACGTACCTATTTACTACGTTGGTTCACGATAATTTTAAAAGTAATATATACATAGTGAATTAACACACCGAGTTGGAGCCAGATGAATTGCGAAGGAGATTGTGGTGAGGATTTACCGCAGTTATAGTCCAAAATTTAATGGTCTGTCGTAACAGTTAATTCGCAGAAGAGTAGATTAAAATTTTTGCAGGGTGTGCAGAAGGTACATACCTACATATGATGCAACAGCACTAGCACAGATGAGAGGGTATGGCATATGTTATATCGCATTATGTATATGAAATTAATATTTAATACACATAATAAGGGAGATGATAAGCACTGGAAAACTGAGAAAATCAGTTGGACATTTATGTAGTTGCCGGCTGGAAATTAAGAAAGAACAGCAGAGGAGTCAGTTGGAGCTAGGGTGCCAAATTATTGTTACCGTTTCAGCATCCATCACCAAGTTCTGCTCATAATTGGGCTGAAGAATGCTGAGGCAGATGCGTAGTTGAAGGCTTCAGAGGCCGTAGGGTTACTATTAATTTCATCAGACAGAAGAAGGAACTGGGAAGGAATCAGAATGCACGAATACATAAAACACAACACTTAATTTACTTTTTTAGGTTAGCTGGGCATTAGGTTCTCACTGCATTTTTTTCTCTGTTCTTTTTTCTGTCTTTCTGGCGGGTAAAGATGATTTTTAAATGCTGTGAAAGATGAAAGAAAGTGAAGGTACATGAACGATGATGATTATGCACCAGGTCCTGTTCTGAAATTTAGAGCTGGAATATGAATCTTCGAATATGCAGTTAGCTAGCTTTTGTTGATGAAAGTGGATACTAGAATTTTCACTGATAAAAGCTGCGTCTTTCTTGATTATTTGAGTGATTTTTTATTTTTTTTTTTAAATGAAAGATTAGATAACATTAAATGCAAAACATCGAAATTGTGCTACAAAATGTAATCTAATAAATATTAGATACCATATTCATGTTACATCTCGATACAGTTTTATTTATAAAAAAATTACGTAATTAATTATATTAGATTATGATACCTCTCATTCCCTCCTGCGCAATGTTTATATATATATATATATATTTCAAATAATAATACAAACAAGTGAAAGTAATAATAAAATAATTTTTTTATTTTGGTTGTAAATATTACATTGCTTATATAGATTAACGGATGTAATAAGTTCTTCTTTTACCTAAAATTTAACTTTATTATATTTACTTTTTTTTTTTCTTCAATCAAGCAACATCTACTTTTACATTATTTTCTATACGTATATTTTTTTCGTTTGTTCGCAGCGAACATACCATATATATTGGTAGATAGAAGTGTAAAGAAGATTAAAAAACTCAATACGTTCCACTCAAAGTTTTAAAATCTTCGTATTATCTTAATTGATTACGTGCTATACATAACTAATTAGCTTTTATGAGTATACTATTCCCATTTTTTTATTATCATGTACAATATTACTGGATATGAGGTTGCCGAACACTATATATAGATATATAAAACTGATTTCAAAATATTATCAAGAAAAATAAAATAATCTCTATTACTACTTGCATAATCACTTCTCTATTTTTTTTTCTTCCTAGTGTTACTTACTTCCGTATCAAATATCATTGTAACATTTCACATTCCAGATACAATGGTAATGGTAAGTTAATATAATAAGTATCAAGCTCAATACATACTACTTTATATTTATACTCACATAAATATCTAATCACTTAATAAAACATCTAGATCTCAAATCAACATTCACACATTTCAATGATTCAAAACTAATTTATCATATATTAAAACATAATAAAAATTAATTTAATAAATGAAAAACATCATTAATAAAATCAACTATATTCTCTTATGCCAACATGATTAATTACATCTGCGATAAAAGGTCTTGATACAAAACTTTATTCATCTTTTCGTTACTTGATGTCTTGATAATCAGATTATTAATAAAATTTAAATTTTTTTAATAAATTTCGGGCTCAATACTAAACAATATTATTTCTGTATCTCTCACCACACATCCTTAAATACAGTATCATACTAAACATTTATATATAACATATATCACCGTGTATATCATATAATTATATATTCATTTTTTAATACATTTCAATATGTACTCAATATCATAAAAAAATGCATCGTACTATTCAAATAATATACAAACACAATTTCTTTACTTATACGTGTTTTAACATAGTGTACATAACTTGAGCAACCAAAGTAAAAAAAAAAAAAAAAAAAAAAAATAAATTTTTAATCCTTTTTTATTTTTAAATAAAGGAAAAAAATTTCAAAAAAAATAAAAAAAAAAATTTAAAAAAAAAAAATACAAATAACAAATTTTTTACTTTTGTTTTATTTTTAATTAAACAAAAATATTTTATATAAATAAAAATAAACTATAATAAAAATTGTAAAAAAAAAAAAAAAACTCTACTATACAATATATTCATAATAAAAAACTCTCAACTATGTCATGTACTCATGATAGATAATTCAACTATTCTAACATGAATCCAACATCAAGTACACTATTTTCCCAAGTCCAGTTAAATCACACACATGTATATTCAACTCCAAATCTACCATACAAATTTTTATTTCAAACAACTATGAATGTAATAAGTTCTCATAGTCTCAACTTATAATCTAAATAAACTAAAATAAAGTAAATATATTGCATCTTTTACCAGAAAACAAAGACTGAGCAAAATAATAAATATAAAAACTGGGTCTTGCATATATATAATTAGAAAAATATATTTAAGAAATACAATAATAAGGATAGGTTGTTGTTCTAATGGAAATACTCATTCACGCATTTCTTTACGTTCTTATTTCACTCTGGGATAAAATCAAATATTAACGTGAGTCTTATTGTATTTGAATTGGCGTTAATTACGTACAAAACCAATCCTAAGGGAAAGAATGGTAGATTAAGCTGATATTGAAATATGTGAATTTAATAAAAACAAACACACATGTCCTCTTCCATGATCCCACTTTATAACACAACAAATCAAACAAATAGAAATACTTTAAAAATTGTGTTTTTCTTCTTCTTTTCTTAGCCCACAGAACCTACTAATATTATTAGAAATATAAATGATAAAAGTTAAATAGAATGAAACTGAGGTATAGTGAATGCATAAAAAGGCCCACTGATGGTCTACATGAGGATGATGATGAACAAGCACATTGGTCCAATCCGAGAAGGATCTAGCTTATAGGGTGGGGTGGGGTGGGGGACCTTGGCCCCTGATTTTTTCTAATTATAAACTATTTTAATATAATATATGTGTAAATATATTTTAATATTAACATATTTATTCTATTTTGTATTATTAGATAATGATAGTATATTTTTATTTTTTTATAAAAACGTCAAATATAATGAGAGATTTTATTATTTATTTATCATCATTTCATAAATTTTATCATTAAAGTTTTGCTCAAACATTTTTTTTAAAATTTATAATTTTGTGAATTTTATATTTATTATTCTATTAAATTTCTAACAGAATGGTGTTGTGATATAAAAGAATAAAATAAAATAAAATAAAAAAGTTTTTTTAAGTATTATAAACAAGATGTCATTTTTTTATTTTAATCTAGAATATCATTACTTTGTCAAAAGAATTAAAAAAATTGAAAACATGTATGGTAAAATATATAAAAACGAGTGCTGAAATTTATTAAATGATATAGATAATTGATAAAAGATGTTATGTAGTCAATGTTTCATCCTTTTGGAGATAATGGAAGACCGTCCCTTTTTCTTGTTTCCGTTAAAGATGTTTTTCACTTTAAGTTTATTTTATTTTATTTTTTCTCTAATTTATTGGAAGAATCTTTCATATTTTTTTACAATCCTATGATATTTTTGTGTAAATGGTGAAGAATAAATAAATATAAATTGAACGAAACTTTGTTTTTAGTAAATTTTTCTGTTTCCTCAAATATTTTGTTTTCTTTCCTTTAATATTTTGGAAGTATAGAGTTGGGAATGAGGAAGATCTTCTTGTGTCAAAGTAAAAAGTAATTATGTTGGCATTTCGTAGTTTTATTTAGATTTTGTTTTTTTTAATGTTGTCAACTGTGTCTGTTATTGGAATAGCGTTAGACTGATTTATCTCAAACAATTAAAAAACCAGTATAAAAAAGGAAAAGAGATAAGCTGAAATTTATAAAATCAACAAACATGGAAGTATATAAATTGGATAGAGAAGATTTTCTTTAAATGTTGCACATGTGTAATTTTTAACATTAGTGAGGTGGTTGTGAATTAAGAAAAGGAATTTAAAACTAGCGGTGGTAAAATAGGCGGGCCTGGCCCATTTTAGCCTAGCTTATCGTTGACTCGTCAAAATTGGGTGAAACGAGTTCACCCGTTATAGTAAACAAGTAAGTCTTGGTTCACTTTTTTTTTTAATTTTTATATTTTTAAAATCTATATATTTTGGATTGTATAATGGGAATACAAACTGAAATACAATTTCTTTCATTCCAAATTACATAGTGCAAAATACAATTTTCTTTTTATTTCAGGTTAAGAGGTAAGGAAATGTAAGATTTATTTAATTTTTTTCATTAAGAATATGATGGTCATTACATTGAGTCTATGCAGGTGTAAGGAGAAAGTATGAAGGTGTAAGATGAATCACTCTAACCTAGATTGCAGGCCCACTTATCACCCGTGGCTAAAAGAAGTAAAAGTGATTCCTTCTATATCTCCATGTTTTCTTTCAGTACCTCCATATCTGTTGAAAATCTTAAAAATATTTTTTTCAGATTATATAATTTAAAATATAATTTTTGTATTTTAAATTGTATAATTAAAATAGAAATTTGTTAATATTCTGAACTATATAATCTAGAATACAGAATTGTAATACAACTTTCTTTATTCTGAGTTACACAATTCAAAACATAATTTGTGTTCTAGATTATGCAAGGAATACAAAAGTATTTTGGATTAAAAATTGTGTTCTAAATTAAGAAGCGAGGGGATGTAGGGTTTATTTAGTTTCTTCATTAAAGATGTTGAATCTATGGAGGTGCATGGACAAAATATGGAGGTGCAGCAAGAATAACTCGTAAAGGACTCACCCAAATTCAGCCCAAAAGTTTACAAACATACGACGAATTCTTCCTCCACTCCCATATCTTCTTCCTACACCTTCATAAAAAAAGTTAATTCCCAAAATATTCATATTAAAATGACCAAAATGACCTTATGGCACTCTATCCGGTCCGGTTTACATTTTGAAAAAAATTGTAAACCGGATGGAGTGTTGTTCGGTTGTCATTTGCAAAATAAAATAACAACCAGATAGCATCCCATCCGATTTACATTTTTTTTCAAAATGTGAACCGGATGGGAGTGTCATCTGGTTGTCATTTGCAAAACAAAATGACAACTAGATGACACCCCATCCGGTTGTCAAACTCTCAAATCGCAAAAGTCACCATTTGCCGTCGACAGTTTTCTAATTACCAAATTAACGACTCTAATCAACAATACCACTCACAAATTACTAATAAACAATCAATAATTGCTTACTTAGGACTTGTTTGAAACTTTAATTTAAGATTTGGACGACACC